>ERZ1292629.83-Hain-H43-01um-R1-83-length-94113-cov-6_pt1 | contig 94113 bp, 57 predicted proteins | sample MGYA00564399_ERZ1292629 | MGnify/ENA primary metagenome ERZ1292629 (study PRJEB36523, sample SAMEA6512636) | groundwater metagenome | collected 2019-01-08 | study: AquaDiva: Metagenomics assemblies of 32 groundwater samples | reverse complement strand
CTTAACTACGTGGCAAAATAATAGAATTAGTTCTAATGATTTTTAGTATATCCTCAACATTATCGCTTTTCAACAAATCACTTTTTAGTTTATCAATATTAGAGAATCCATTATCTTTTGGTTTAATCAAACTATTTAATGAAATAAATAATTCATTCAAATTAATATCTCTATGGACCTGTATTACTCCTTTTATATTACACTTATTACATGAGAACCTAAGAGATATTGATTTTTCAGAATTTAATGACACTCCAACTTCAGTGAAGTGTTCTATTGGGATATTCTCCCCGCATACGCATTTGTGTCCGTTTATTAAAGATTTAATATTTGAGTCCATCAAAAGACTCCTGTGTTATTTTGGACGGTGCCTTCCCTCATACATGAAGTCATCGTCACTACGTAAATCAATGTTATACTGCCAAGTAATACCTCTCTTATCATGAATACCAAAAGCCCGTTGTGTAGGTCTGGAACTGGTCTGCATATGCTTTAAGGAATGGACATCTCCACCTACCCATGAACCGTTGATAATTATTTTACCTGTATTTGTTTCTAGTTCAGCACTTGTATGGAAATGGCCACACAACATATAATCAAATATTTCACCTGCTAGACCAATCTGCCTTCGTTCGTTACGAACTAATCCGTAGAATGGTAGTCCTAATTGAGACTTGGCATCTTCACCATGAGAAAGAATAAATTTAGATCCTCTGACATTAGCTTTCTGTATCCACGATGGTGGAATATCGAATTTAATTTCAGGATACTTCCCTAGTTGTAATTCAAGAATCTTATAGAACATATAGTCCCAGTTAACAATAAGTTCTTCCATATTAGGAGGAGCACCCCTACCATGATTACCCATCACTCCAAAGAAATTGATATTTTTAAATATTCCTAACCAGTAAATTAATAATTTAGAAAACTCACTAACACCTTCAAATACTTGATTTACAACATTCTGCTCATTGTAAGCTGGTCCCCATTTACCTACATGCTTTAGACCCTGAACAATATCACCAAGGCAAAAGATATTCAAAGTATCTAAATTATGAAGTCTCTGATGCCTATTAGCAATTGATTCTACTCTACGTTTTAATACTTCGGCTCTCTTTTTGAATAAACTCATATTATATTCTGATAATCCATTTGTATCAGCAAGTGTAAAACTTTCTCCAATATGCGTATCAGATATAATTAGTCCCATATCCTCATCATCATATAATTTATTAGGATCAGCAGGGGGAGCTAACTCTGGTTCTACTCTTGGTGCAACTGCAATACCTTGCTTGACCATATCAATAAGCATTTCCCATCTAGCTTTTTCATTGACCTGCTTTTGATACATCATTTTCTGGTTGTTTTGTTCTAGCCTAACCCTTTCCATTGATACGTCAGAATGGAATTCTTTTTCTGTAATAGTATCATCTCTTTTAATCTGTACTGGCTTTTCTATTACACTTTCAATAGCTCCAGTAGCTGTAAACTTATCCCAATCTAAAGAATTAAAAATAATTTCGCATTCATTTGGTGAACGTTTTAGACAACTACCGATATCCATCCATGAATAATTTGATTTCTTCATCATATTCAAAGTCTTCAAATCAGAGGAATTCCAACCTTGATAAGCACGTGATGAATGAACTTTATTCTTTGGTAAACATGTTTTCGTTGTTTCTGTTTCTTCTTCTTTTTCTACTTCTTCTGTGTTAGTAAACATAATTACTTGGTCAGGTCCATTTATCCTACTAATTTTCCTTCTAATTGCTGCTGTGCTCTTCTTCAAAACTTTTGCAATTTCCGAATTAGACTTCCCCTCACTATACATTTTAACTAACTTTTCCGTTTCATTTTTTGTCCATTTCATACCATTATTCTCCTATTTTTAGGCTAAAAAATAACTTATACATCTATATTCAAAAAAATATAAAAATTATCCTTCTAAAACCATTCATTTACTTTAAATCCTCTTTTCATTAATGGAGCATCTATTGCAAAAGAATCATTATTTCTTGTCATCATTCCAGTAAAAGTAACAATTTTATCAAATTTACTAATCCATTTATCTTTTAATTTTTTTGCTATATTTCTAAAATCCTTATATTTTTCTTTTTCAGCTAAATTAGAATATCCATCTGATAGATGTCTTACCATTAATGGTACAGCAAAGTTAGGTATTCCATTAGATAAATATTGCAAACATATGTCCGCACCGTAAAAATGCCATCCTCCTATATTCTCATCAAACAAAATTCCATCATTTGTTTTTACTATACAAAGTTCATCTAATGTCTGCACTGAATGTAAAACTCTATTTGGAGTTACCAACTGTTCTTTATCTCCAAGACCTTGAATAACATGTCCATAAGATATACTATTGCCACTTTGATATTCTACCCCTGCTGGACCTATACAACCCCACTTTGAAACACTACCACCTATCTTTTTTATTTCATTATGCATATTATACAACCAATTATCTGAAAATATAACATCTTGATGACAAAGGACTAAAAATTGTCCTCTTGCAGCGCATATACCAGCATTCAAAGCCTGTGCTGCATTATATAATCCCTTATTACCACTATTTACAGATATAAACTCATATGTTATATCATTTGTTTTTCTTAAAGAATCAACAACACACTTATTATACATATTCATGTCTGTGCAAGGAGTAATAATACTAAATATAGGTCTATTGCCCTTAAATGGAGGTGGTCTCTTCCATTTACTATTAAATACCCCGACATCAATACTACCTTCAGATGAAGGATTCCTTGAAGCACTTTCTACATGAATAGCATTTGTTTCCTGAACAATTATTATTTCTTTCCCATATTTTCTTACATTAAAACAATAATCAATATCTTGATATGAATTCCTATAGTTTTCAGCAAATCCACCCAACTCTAAAAATAATTTTCTAGAAGTCATTAAACATGCCCCAGTAACAGCCTCCGCTAACCCTGTTTTATATTCTTTTTTAGGATCAGCACCTCTATCTATATGCCCAGGACCACACAAAATATCAGATGGGCCATACGCCTTAACCCCAACATGTTGTATATTCCCATTAGGATAAACCATTTTACAACCTGTTATCCCTATATTTGAAACTCTCATATACTTCATCATCTGTGAAATAACATCAGATTTTACAAAAACATCATTATTAAGAAAAAGAATCATTTCTCCAGAAGCATATTGACTAACTATAATATTATTATTTTTAGAAAAATGATAATTCCCTAAATTTATTACTTTTGTAAAATTAGCATATTCTCTATATGTAGCCAAAGTATTTTTATCAGTTGTTCCAGTATCTCCAATTACAATTTCATAATTAGGATATTTTATATTTTCTTTCAAATGACGTAAACATTGAGTTATTAAATCATTATGATTTTTATTTAATATTACTACACTTACTTTTTCTATATCATTTATTTTTAAATTAGAAAAACCAGGTGTTGTTATTGAACTTGCTTTATCAGTAAACAATTGATTTATAGCTTGTTCCGTACATTTAGAACTTGAAATATTTTTCCCTATACAACTTAAATTATATTGATTTTTATCTTCTAAACTTAAAATATCTCCTCTATTTTTTATATTATGTTTTTTCATGTAAAACAGTCTACTCTTTTCCATATTACCAACTATTTCATTTTGAGACCATGCTTTACCTATTGTTTGTGATCCTAAATGAACTATCCCTGTTTTATATGAACCAACTACTCCAAATCCTTCTTTTATTGCTCTAGTGCAATAATCTACATCTTCATAAAAAGCAGGAGAAAATTCTTCATCCAATAAACCAATTATATCAAATACCTGTCTTGGTATAAAACAACACCACATTGGAACATAAATTGGCCTCAATCTTCTTTCTTCTCCTAATGATTCTAATCCAGAACCCAATGTGGAATGTTTTCCACCTATTATAGCTTTATTGTAATAATGAGATGCTTCGCCTACTAATATATCTAACCATCTTGAAGTTTTTAATGTTATATCATTATTCATTACTAATATATAATCGGAATTTGATTCTCTCATAGCCTCATTTACACATTTAGAAAAACCACTTCTCTGTTCCATCCTTATTATTCTTATATTTGAATTTTCTATATTAGGTAACGGTTCACTACTCGCATCATCTACAATAAATAAAAGATAATTAACTCCTTGTAATGTTCTATTTATAGATTCAATAAGAGATGTTGTTAGATTTGTCTGATTGTAATTCGGGACAATAATATCAACTGTTCTCTTACCCATTAAATAAGATTTAGGGATAGAAGTAGTAAACATTTCTATTTTTACTTCTCTTGGCGAATCAATATTAGAAGGAACAATTACTTCTGATTTATCTTTATTCTCACTCCAAATATCTTTTATTTTTTGAAATGCTTCAGTTTTAATTTGTTCTGTAATCCCTAATGGATCTTTAGTGACTCCACCCCTATGTCCTACAAGAACTTTTTTTGCAATTAATAAATCATATCCTTTCATTTTTATTTGTTTAGATAAATTGTAATCTCCATAGTGATTGTCATAAATATCATTTATTTTATCTATTCTTCTCACTATATCTAATTTAGTTAATAAACAAAATCCATCTAACCATTCTGTTGTAGATATTTCTTCTGTATAATTATTTATTTCAACATTAAATATTTCTAATGGGAGATCTCTTCCTTTTGATATATCTTGCTCTGTCTTCGCTTTATTAGTAACAGGACCAATAGCGCCTATTGACGGATTCTTTTCTAATATATTAATTAAATTACTTGCCCATTTTTTTGTAAATGTAGTATCATTATGTATTAGACAAACATGCGTTATACCATCCATCAATTTACATGTATCTATTGCTTGATTTAATGCTTGGATATGACCTAATCTATATTGATTCTTTAATAGAAGTAAACCAGGTATAGTTCTTACAAATTTAGAAGTGGAATCAGTACTGCCATCATCAACTAATATAATTTTATATGATACGTCTGTATTATCTTTTATTGATTGCAAACATCTTTGTGTATATGCTATTTGATTATGACACGACAATATAATTGCTAATTGCATTACATACCTTTCAGTAATTCATTTAATCTTGAAATTATCTTGTCAGCACAATCATTCCAATCTAAATTATTTCTAACATAATCTTTTAATTTTTTAGCTTTTTCTAAAGCTATATCTTTATTATTATATATCGTTTTCATGTATTCTGATAATTTATTTATTGATTTTTCTCCAAGAACAGGAAATTTCTGTCCTCTATAGTATGGAGTTGTCATAGCAAGATCATCAGAAGCGTCTTCTAATTTATCCGTTTCAATGATATAGGCCGTCTCTGGGGAAAGGAAATCCATCATAGCGGTATTATACGAAGCTATGACAGGAAGGCCCATAGAAGCGGCCTCTAGAATCGGTAGGCCCATTCCCTCACCCCTTGTAGGTAAAACAAAACAATCAGCAGATTTATATACGCTTGGCATCATCTCTTCTGGAATTACATCATTATATAAAAATATATTTTTAGGATAGAATCCATCTGCGTAATGAATTATTTGTTCTTGAATACATTTAGCATATTTACTATGACTAAATATAACTAAATGAACAGATTCATTATCTTTGAATGCTTTTAAGAATCCTTTTATTAAAACATCTGGTCCTTTACTTTTTGCCCAACGAAAAATAGAAAGAAATCTAAATCCTTCTGGTTTACAACTAGTTAAATCAGATACTCTTTTATAGTAAGGATTAAAAACATCAACTTTACCATATGAGAACCTTTGTGTATTTACTCCTAATGGAATAACATATTCAGGAACACAAAGTCCTGCTTCTTTCATAGCTCTGGCATTGTCGCTATTAGGAATCCATACCTCTTTAGATGATTCATTACATCTCTTTACAAATTCAGGATGAGCAGTAGTAGATTCTATCATTGTATAAAAAATATTATATGCTGCATTTTCAGAACAAGGCATTGGAACATAACCAGTTACAACAATATTTGGATCGTCAGTAGCTTTTTTAGAATAAGTATTAATAAATTCAGAAGTTTCAGAATTAACTTGGTTTATTCCTGGAAATGCTTCTATTTTTAAATTCATTCCTTTACTTATTAATCTTCTTGTTATTTCCCTATTCATATTAGCATAACCAGTAGCAGTATAGAATGGTCCACGCCAAACAACTAATGGTAATTTAGGTTTATTTTCTTTATTTTTTATAGGAAGAGATACTATTTGATTTTTTATTACTTCTTCTTTATTTTCTTTTTTATCTAATGTTGTAATTTTATCTGTAGTTTTATTAAAATCAACAGGAATACCTGATTCATCTAAATTTATTTTTCTTGACCATTTTCTTGATGGTTTTTCTGGAGTTTTCCAAATTCTTATTTGTCCAGGTAAACAATCAGGAAATAACTTATATATATGATTAAAATCAAATTGAAGATCAGAGCCAGAATCATGCTCTAATAAGATTCTTCCGGAAGGTATTATGTAAACTATTTCATTCATTTCATTTTATTTTTTTATTAATTATTGTGCATAATAAGAAAATTCTAAATACTCTGGTATATTTTCATATTCAACATTAAATCCACCACTATCTAAAGAACCAACATATATTTTTGGTTTTTGGACATCATTACTATAATAGTAATAATCTTCTGAATAACTTATTACTTCTGAATAGTTCTGTGTAAAAGTTACAATAGCACTGGAAACAGCAAACCCCGTTGGCAGATACAGTGTCCCAGTTCCACTTACATATACAGTCATAGTCCCATGTGCTGGACGGGAATCACCTAAAGACCAATTGATTCTTCTAATCATTATATCGTCTCCTAATGCGAATTATCCAAAAATATAAATTTGAGAAGATCTAACAGGTGTTCCTTCATTTATTCCATCAGATGGAACAACTTCTACCTGCCAAATATCAGACTCAATCACTCTCTGTCCAACAATAACAGAAGCATTATCCAATGTACTATCATAAAGTCCATTTACATACCACTTGATAGTGCTTCTATTTGTATCTCCATCAACATCTTCAAAAGTATAAGAAAGAGTCAATGGTGTTCCTGCAGTTGGGTTTGTAGGAGTAATTACTATATTTGATACTATAGGAGTAGCATTTACTATTGGAATTCCTGTTGTTGACATATTTTCACCAAAAGATTTTCCATCGGATGGAGTTAGTGTTACTGTTATTGTAGAATCTTTTGTTAGTATAACAGCACCATTGAGATCAACTTCACCTGGGTCAATATACGGAGTATTTTCATTTGTTTGTTTTACCACGGCTCCATCTTTGAAAAATCTAATAATACTTCCTGATTCAGCATCATTATCACTATCGGTAAAAGTATATTTCAACACTACAGATGATTTCCCTGTTGCCTGTTTAACTAATTTTTCATTTGTCTTACCTCTATTTTCTACAGCATAAAGAACTAAATCACTTACAACAGGAGGAGTATTCCCTACCGTTACGGCATTTGATATATATGTAGAACCATATTGAGAACCATCATTTGGACGAACAGACATTTTTACAATTGAATCTTTTACCAGAGCCACACTTCTACAATCAAAATCATAAAAAGATAATTTTCCTTCTAGTTCACTTACTGCTTTATCATTTACATACCATTTTATTTCAGTTTCTCCTTCTTCATTACCATCTGGATCAAAATAAGTATAAGAACCAGTAATTTTTAATACCGAATCATATACAGGATCTTGTATTCTTGCAATAACTATAGCAACATTTTTAGCTTCTGGCAATCTTGATATATTTTTACCAATCTGGTGTTCAGACAAAGAATAATAATATCCAACTTCATGTATAGTAGCTATTTCACTTCCTCTATTAGTAACATTTGCGGCCACTCTTAATTCAGGATTTCTAGCCAAATCTATAACGACTTTTTTACTTATATCATTGGGATAGAAGAAAGCAACATTACCTGAATCAGCAGAATAAGAATAATGATCTATTGATAAAGGAACATCATTTACATAAACTGTAGGTGTTGAATGCCAAGACCATCTTCCATAAGTTGAATGATATAATATCCCATCTGTTGTTTTTAATATTTCAGATGAATTTAATCTCTTTGAATCAAAATATCTTCTTAATGGAAATACAACTATTCCTGCTTCATCTACAGCAGGTTTCGATTTAGTATCAAAATAAGACCAATCTGTCTCATTCGAATCTTCAGCACCTATTTGTATTGAAGAGGTAGTTGGTAAAGTAGCATTTATACATAGAGATGTATTTTTAAGATAGACGGGTAAACTTTCCAAATTTAGAACAATAGTTTGTTGTCTTGGTAATGAACCAGAAACATTTATAGAAGCAATTATGGGAGTGGTAAAATCAGTGCTTTTTAATTTTATATAATACTTAATATAAAGAACATCTTCTAAATTTAATTCGATTACAGTATTAGCATTCCAGATACCGCTTACTGCTATTTCTTCATATCCATTTGAACTATAATAGAACCAGCATTCTACATAGCAATTATCTGGAATAATAGCACTTACAACAATAGATTCAATAAATACTTTTTTACCGAAATTTATTGTATTATTATATAGTCCTACACCTGCTCCTTTAGAAGTCTCGGATAAAGATCTATTAATAACAAGAGATTTATACGATGGATCTACTACACTATAACTTCCACCACCAGAAGCATCAGCGAATCCTTCTAAAGTACTAACATCTGTTCTTGCTTTTCTTGCAGATAATGAAGGTGGATTAGTTACTACTAAACTATAAATAAATAAAGGAATAGAGTCATCTCCATTGAGGGTAATTAAATCCATAATTTCCGCAACTGTTTTAGTAGATGAGTTTTCTTCATTATCAGTCAATATATATAACGGTCTATTGTAAGATAAAGAATTTATTTCACTAAATCTTCTTATAAATGAATCAATACCATCATAAAGTGGGCTACAACCAAAAGGAATTGTTTTTCTTAATGTAACAATTTGTTTTTCTAATTCTGATTTAGACACTCCACCTGAAGGAAGTAATCTGTAAATTGTAGGAATCCATAATCCTTCAGTATAATATGATACTGCTCCTGATAAACCACCTGTTAAGAAATCAGGAGATTCAGTAAACCCGCTTGTTACATCTTTATTTACAACAGTACCAGATGTTTCATTGGAATCTTCTATCAATGATTTGCTATCACTCTTCCCGTAATAAAAACTATCTTCAATTTCCGCCTGAACTACAATAGAATACAAATCTCTTTTCTTTGCTAATGTTTCTGCGGAAACACTATTAGCTGATCCAGATTCTAATGCTTCTTGTTCAGTGCTCGTATTTCCCAAACCAACAATTTCTTCATTATTTTTTGCAAAATCTTTTAATTCATCTAATTTAGCTATTTCATCATCTGAACGAGGTTGTAATACAGACCTTGCTATCCCATTTATTATTACAACATCGAGAGGAGACATTATTACAGGAACAGGACTTATTTCCATAGTTGATTCTAATTTTACTTGATCTCCACTAGCATCAAATGTCCCTGTTTGTCCTGTAGCATCTTTCAAAGTAGTCGTTTCAGGTTGGGCTTCACTTGCTCCATCCAAAGAGCTATCTACTATTTCTTTTTTATTATTTACTATGCTCTTGACTAATAAACCAGTAACCTTCGCCCTAATTGGCCTAGTAGGATGATTACCACTATCATCAACTATTGTAATTTTGGCTATAGCTATTTGCTCCCCATCTGCTTTTATACTATCTGGAGAACATTCTACTGATAGTTTTGTCCAACCATTAGCGTGACCAGTTCCTGATCCACCTAAACAATAAATATATCTTGAATCAGAAACAGAAGAAATTGCAGTTCTGCTAGTTGGCATCCTTACATAAGTACCATATGGATAGAATATATGAGTATTTATATCCATAGAATCTACATCAGCTAAGAAATCAGATTTATTAGCACTTCCACCTAATAAATAATACCTACTACCAACAGTAGTAAAACCAAATTTATCTCTACCATAGGGTAGTTCTATTGAAGAAATATTAAAAGTATCATTCAAAGTATTAAAATATATATTTGAATTCATATATTTTATGGAATTAACTTTACTTCCACCTAATATATGTATATCAGTTCCAGAAACAAATACCCCGCTACCTATTCTATGATATTCTTTGAAATCATCTATGGTTTCCCATACATATGTATCTAAATTAAATTTCGCAATACTAAAATTTAATTCCGTATATACTTTATCTTTTATTTCTGAAAATCCAAACATTATATAAGCATAATTATTTACTACGGAAACAATTGGGAAAGAAGAATAAAAAGGCATATCAGGTAATAAATTCCATGTATTTAAAATAGGGTCATACACTTCACATGAATTAGTTGAATTATTATCTACATTTGCTTTATTATATCCTCCAAATACATAAAATTTATTATTATATATTGCTGAACCAGCACCTACTCTTGCTACATTCATACTTGCGCCAATACCCCATTCATTACCATCAAATATTTCCGTAGAAGATAATGGTAACTTTTCTAATCCACCTGCAATTATTATTTTACTATTCAAATAACAAGACACTGGATTCTCTCTTCCAGTTTTCATTGGAGGTAAAGATACCCAACTATTTAGAACAGTATCAAATCTTTCAACAGTAGCAAGGTGAGCACCAGAGATACCAGCACTCTTATCTTCTTTCTCTACAACCAATCTTGTTTTAGAAGAAATAGTTCTATTAAGAGTATTGTTAGAAAACTTATCATAATTAATAGTTGCAACTATAGAAATAAGACTGGAATTAACAAATAGAGAAGGCAATAGTTTTGTTCTTGCTACCGAAGCCTTTCTTATATATCCTAATTCTTCATCGAATATATCTATATGTTCTATTATAGAATCATAAGAAGATAAAATTAAATTATTATCAGGGAAAGTGCTTTCTCTTTCCGTTGTTACGCCTTCCGAGTCAGTAATCTTTTTAACCGCCAAACCATTAGCTGCAAATTTTACCGATGTTCCGGCATCAAGCAATCCACCTTTCCATGTAAATTCCGCCATAATATCTACTTCCATTTCTCCGTTAGGAATGAAAGTATCTATTGCATCCCCATTAGATGTCATTACTATATCTTTGAAACCTAATGGTTCTTTTAATGTCAAATAGCATGGAGGTAGAGTATTAGAACCAGAACTTGGAATTCCACCACCAGTTAGGCTCTGCATTTTACCATTCACCATAACTGTTGCTAATACATTTATATCTGGACCAAATTTAGTATTTCCAGGTAAACTTCCCCATCCCTTCAAATTTATAGGTTTAGGAGGATCGTCAGTAAAAGATGCAGGAACAGGCAATCCCACAAATTTATTCATTGATATAGTAAATTTAGCAAATTCATCTTTAACAGGAACTAACAAATTATCATTTTTAGTTTCCACTACATTATCATCTACTAATGAACTAATAGAGCTACCTTTACAAGAAACCTCTACAGTATTTCCGTCTATAAGTTCAATTACAGGAATATGTAAATTATTTACCAATTGGTCTACAAAGAATTTACCAGACATTGAATTGGTAATATCACCCTCTTGGCTCGGAACAGCAACATATTCAAAATATGCTTTATCATAACCATCTGCCCATATAGTATTTGTAAATCTTTGAAGATTTTTAGGTCTTACAAGTATTCTGCTTAACGGAACAGCATTGGCAGATAAAGAAAATGGAGTAACAATTACAAGATCACCTGAACTTGCTACCATATTATTATAGCTAACTTGTGCTGTTAAAGAATAGACTTCTCCTATTATTGAATCTTTAAAACGTGCGCTAGTTCCTGTATGAGAAATAATGTCTGGAGGCATAGGACCAAGGTATACATTCCCTGCAATTCCATCTTTAGTTACAGAACGAATACCCTTTCCTCTAACAGTTTGATCTAACGAATAAATAGGTAAACTATATTTTGAACTTGTATCATATGGTGATAATAACCATTGAACTTCAATCCCGTCTTCTACAGGCTCTGTATTGGTTCCGTCATCGGTAATCATAAAAACTTGCGCTGTCTGTTCTTGTGTTTCAGCCCCATCAGCCAATATACCACGAGTAGATATTGTAATTCCTAAATTAGGTTCAAAATGAACTATATGTCTAAATTCTTGTTCATAACCTCTGTAAATAACTTTCACAATTGCTAAATGATCCCCTGGAATATCATAAGGACCAATATTAAAATTACCAAAACTCTCTGTTGTATTAATATAACTACCATCAGGTAATAATTTATCTATTTGTTTAGTAGTTATATCTACGGAAGTTGATGAAATAGGTATTGGAGTCTGAAAATTAGATAATATATAAATTATTTGTTCTGACCCATTAACAACTGTAGTTTTACCAGTATCTATTAAATCATAAATTTCTAAATAAGCCTTACCAGTATCTTCTATAGGTTTTCCTTCCCATGTCAACCTAACAGATAAATGATATGGACTATTATCACCTATATATACACCGTTGATACTTGAATGAGTTCTTTTACCCTCGTCATTTATCCCTTCTTTACCAATAAGTTGAGGAGGGTCATTGACAACTTCAGCTTGGAATGCTGATTTCCATATATATTGTTGGCTATCTAACGCAACTGTCTTTTTATTCTCTTCAGTTCCAATAACTAAATTACTAGAAAGAGAATAATTTATTGTATTTATTCTATTTCTATCACCAGAAGATAGATTAGGTCTTACAGCATAAGAAACAGTTCCTAACTCTTTATCAATATCTACAGATGGTCTTAATAATGAAGGAATGTTAGGAGAATAAGCATTTGCAGTAATAGGAGTCCCTAATCCTGTAAACTGTTCACTTTTAGCTGCATAGATTGGATTTTGAGTAAAAGAAAAAATTTCTTTTGTTTCTATGTTTATTAAAGAATCAGTATCAAATTGTTTAATAAATGATGCTGTTATTTCACCAGAAACCCAATCATCAAAATATAATTCAGAACTAAATACAGGATTGATAACTGGTAAAGTTATTTTTAATAATATTCCACCTGTATATCTCGATTCTGAAGTAAATTTACTAATAGCATCAGGTGGAATAGTAATTGTATCAGTATCTCTAGGAATTCCAGAAACAGCAACAGCAGTTGATTCCACCCCTAATTTATTTATAGCTATAACCGTAAATTCATATAATTGGTTATTAGTTACCCCTTTGTAAACAAATGTTCCATCGACACCTTCATATATTTTTGTTCCTACATCCGTTGTAGATGATTCTTTATGAATATAAATAAAATATTTTACAGCATTTGAAGATTTTGTCCAAGTCAACTTTATTCTTCCTGGATTAGTTACTAACACCAAATTTGTTATGGGATTAGGTGGTGTTAAATCCAATCCAGGAGGTGGAGATTCCGTATCATCCGTAAGCCAAGGCTCAAGTAATGCTTGGACTAAAACATTTATTTCTTTTACTTGATTTGGAGAACAGGTTCCCCCATATTGGTCATAAGAAGTTAATTTATATGTATATTGAACACCTAAATATAAATTAGCAGTATCTATTATTACCTGTACACCAGAATCATCTGGAGCAGGAACTCCATCATAAATAATTGTTGTTTCAGTCCCGTATATTCTTTCTAACACAATTCTATTATACGGGATAGAAATAGGATGGAGTAACTCGACAGTAACCTTTCTATCTCCATAATCTAAATCATTTACTTTTATTATTTCACTTATTGCTGAATGAAAAACAGGAGTAGTTGGGGAAATCTCCCCAGTTACTTTCACTGAAGTAAATGTAGGATCTGAATAATGACTATATCTATCTAATGTAAAAATAGTATAATAATATGTATATCCTGACAATATAGTTTTATCTTCTATTATTCCTTTTAGAGTCCCACTATAAATAGTCGGTCCATCATCTTTATTTAGAGCATACCTATCAGTTCTTCTCAATACAAGCATAGTAGACGTTGTAGAGCCATTCTTTTCCGTCCATGAGGCGTTTGTAACTACTGATGAAGAACCTTCAAATTTCATTGCGGAAAATACAAGCAAATCATATAATACATCATTAGGATATGAATTATATTTAGCAATTAAATCATCAACTATTTCAAATCTTAATTTATTACTATCGTTCCATGTCATACTTCCTGACATATCTATTAACATACCAACCAGTGTTTTATTATATTCTAATTGTAAATCATTATCATGTTTTATATTTTGCGCTGTTCCAGATTGGAAATCTGTCCCTGAATGTTCCCAACTATTTGGAGTTGCACTTAAAGATAATAATTGTCTATTTACAGTATCGCTACTAGAACTATACGTATAAGTTCTAAATGTAACTGGATAATAGCCTACGGGAGTAGAGCCATTTAATATAGCAGCATATTGTAAAGTAGACAATTCAGAGTTTCTTGTCCATAATATAAAATTTTGGCTATCAACATCATCCTGCCTTAAAGAAATAAATATATCTTCTGGGACATCAACGTCAATATGAAAATTATACCAACCTCTATGTGTTATTTCAGTACTGTTAAATTCTACTATTTTAATAGGATTTACCAAATCATATGAAGAAAATATTTCAATATAACATTTAAAATTACTTATTCCGTAATCATAAGAAAGATATTGGTCTCCACTATATCCATAATAATGATAACTATCATTAGCATCTAAATAAGGTTCCAAATGTAATGATAATTTATCAAGTCTCCCTGATGTTATTTTAGTATACTGAAGGATCCTATTTGGAGGATATGACCACAAACCAGATGATATTGTAGAATATCTTACAAATCTTCCTGAATTTAAAATATAAATATTTCTGCCAGAAGTAATATAAATATCGCTACCTCTAACAATAATACTATGAATACCAATTATATTTAAATTATTATATTTATTTTCAGTAGTTGGGGTAACTATGATGATTGCACCAGTATTAGTTCCTACAATTATATTAGTAGAATCACTTTCCACATATGAAATATTTTCATTTGCGGATAAACTCTTCACTTCTATAATATTTAACTGTGTTCCAGCAATAGCATATAAATTTTTATTTCCATATAAAATTACAGATGTATTATGCTTTACAATCCCATGTATAGCCGCACTTTCTTCCTTTGTAAATTCAACTGTTCTTTGCCATAAAACTCCATCATTAGTGATATATACTCCATTAGAAGTGCAAGCATATAAAGAACCTAATTGGATAATCCCATAACAGATACCAGCCGAATCAATATTTTCATTATTTATATTTATTAAACTAGCTTTATGCCATGATTGATACGAATCACTTTCTGAATTATTTGAATACCAGAAAGAATTATCAGAAAAAGCTACAATATAATTAGTTCCACAATTTATATGAGTAACATTTGTTGGTAATCCTTTAGTTGGGAAAAATTCAATAAGAGAACCATCATATGTATATAACATTCCTCCACAAACTACAAAAATTAAATTATTAAATTTTATTATTGATTTTACGGAAGATTGTTTTCCATTTACATCTATATATTTTGAACCTGGTCCTAAATTAGAAGGCATTTCAATTAGGCCAACATCTGATCCTAAATACACTTTCCCTGAATCAGTAAAATAATTAAGAACAATACAAGGATGAGCGGGTATTGCTTCCCTATAATCCTGCAAATCATAATCAATAGTTGAATTAAATTCATCATAATTAGGGGTTGCTGTCCCAAATCGTATATGCTTTGCACTAACGGCCCCAGAAGCCATTCCTTCAGCTATATGCTCTATTCCAAGTCCTGTTTCTATTAAGTCCGCTGAAGCGGCTGTAGCCATTCCTAATGACAACCCAGTCTCTTCTTTCATCAATAAATCATCTATTTCACTATGTATTGTCCCACCTACATTACTTAATGTCACTCCGTAAATATCTATAGTAACAGAATTACCTTTATCAATCATTTCTTTAAATACTATTTTCCCATTTGTTGAATCTAATGTATAAGTATCAGATGAAACTTCTTCTTTATTTATTTTTACAATTACTTTCGTAGCTTCTTTTTCATTCCAATCTCCACCTGTAGTGGTATATGTTTTGTAATCAACTGGAATACCAACTGACACAAAAACATCAGTTTTTCTATCAAAAAAGAAATTACCATTTAATGCTGAATAAGTCCATCCTTGTAACATTTCTACATTATTTAGAAATACAGAGGGTGTAGTTTGAGATGAAAGAATAATATTATTCCATTTACCAGTTGTTCTTGTTTTTATCCATACCCCTTGTTCAGTAGAAACAATTAATCCTTTTATTGCTTTATATATACTTGCTACGGATGTAAGTCCTATTACATTCCAATTTTCACTAACTAATTTAGGATCATCAGATGAAGTAGGACTCCAATAATACAACCCTTTTTCTGTTCCTATATATAATATTCCATCAGCATCAACTTCCATTATTGAATTTTCAGTAGCATTAGGAATTTTAAAAATAAAAGAAACATTATCAGGATTTCCCCAATATAAATCACCATCTGACAATATTGCTATTTTTCCTATGGATGTAATTACAACAGAATCAACTTTTTGTGAAAATGTTCCTATTTTCTCCCAATATTCTCCAGTGAATTTTGATTGAAACAAACCAGTCTCTGTTCCAGCTAATGGAGAAGATAAAGCATTATCATAAATAGAAGTATAGGCATAACTCGCATAATCATATCCATTTGTTTCATAATTACCATACCAAGGATTACTAGTTGAATCTAATGTAAATATTTCAGTTGTTGCTCCTTCAAATAAACCACTTACAAACCATGAATTCCCATTCCTAATAGTGCTTTCCATTAAATAAACACCAACATCAGTAGCTAAATATAAATTACCAGATGAATCTTCTGCTATATCATGTATTGTTCTAACAAATAGAAGACCTCCCATTTCAGTCCATGTAACTAAATTATCAGATGATCTCCATATTTTTTTAGTTCCAATAGCATAATAATCACCAAATGAATCTATAAATAATTTTTTAATAGGGATGTCGCTTTGCAATCTGCTATCATATGTAAACGATACTCCATTATCAATACTTGTATATAATCCTCTACTAGTTCCTGCTATAATTATTTCGGATGTTTTTTGAGCAAAACAATAAAAAATATTTCCAGATTGTGCTTTCCCATAATAATATTCATAATAATCAGATGTAGCTAATCTAATTAAATCAGGAGTAGCAAGCTCATCTATCCTCCCCTCATGATTTATATTAGGTATAGAATAAGGATTTAATAACCCTGTAGTAAATTTATCTGCACTCATATCTTCTATTAAAACGGAAGGCAATACATTTTTAACATCTGATTTATTATCAACTAAAACATCAACCACTGAATTCACATCCAATGGACTTGAAAATTGAATCCTATTTAGATTTTTAATAACTGAATAATTTCTATTAGTTTCAACTCCATCTATTCTTGGAATAATTATATTTGATTGAGAAATATCAATTGTAGTTGTATATACTCTATTATCATTAGAAGTAAATCCACCTATAATATCATAATCATCTAAATTAATTGGTAACGCTTTATTCTTTTGAGATAAATCAACTGTCTGCTTTGTAGGTTCTAATGGCTGTATAAAATCAGCATTTAAACTTAAAGTCAATAATTCATTACTTATCATATCATGAGTATGTAATTCTAATTTTTCTTTTGTTTTATCTGATATGATTTCTTGCATCCCTGCTAATATTACTCTCAAATCTTCAAATAGAGTTACATAGTTATTTACTACTGTTATTTTAGCTAAAGGTAAAGCATCATCATGAGTACTTGTTGTAGTATCTACAAAAGCTACTATCTTATCTGATACTGAAGAAATAGCATAGGCATACGTTAGTCCAGAAATAAACGCTCTATCTTCATACATTCTTATATTATAGGCTGTACTTCCAACTAATTCCCATTGGCTCTCATCTCTTGATGAGCGCCATATATTCCATCCATCAATAGAATAACTAACATTGTCCCATGTAATTATATTTTTACCTATATCAGCTACAGCATAAACATTTGCAGGTGGAGTAAAATTAGTTCCTTCTTTTGGAACTATAAAAATAATATCGCTTGCAATACTTTCATTACCAGCTATATCAACTGCTGTTAACAAATAATAATAAGTAACGTTGTTCTCCAGTGGAAATAAAGTAAAAGTATTTGGATGATAAGTAGAAGATATATTTATTTCTTTTATTAGAGTCAATTCTTCAGTTCTTACAACAGGAGGAGCAAATTGACTTGGTGGATTATCTAATCTATATATTCTATATCCTTTTAGGTCAGTTTCAGTATTCTTCTGAATACTGATTACTCCTTCCCTATCTCCATTTTTTGTTCCTGTGATGATAGGAGTAGCAGGCGCTATAGTATCAGCTATAGGAGTTGCTAACAATTGTTTTACTATACTTCTAGTTCCATATTTATCTACACTTTCTATTTCAAAAGTTAAAGGAACATCATTAGCTAAATTATATATATTATATGAATCTAAAAATCCAATAAATAAATCACTAACTACTATTGGTCCTTGAGTATAAGAAATATAATATCCAACTACAAATATAGATGGGCTATGAATCCAATTAAATTTAAGGATTTCATCTCCGACAGTAGCAGTTAAAGATCTTGGAGCAGCAGGGGCTTGTCTTCCACCTGTTGTTGTTTTTAAATAAATATTAGAACTTGTTTCTCCATTATCATTTGCAGCATAAATGACAACTGTATAATCTTCTCCTCCATTTAGTGGAGCTATTCTTATTAAAGGATTTCCATTCTCATCTAATGTGCTTGAATCTTCATACCTTATACTCTGTATTGTATAGCTAGTGACATATCCCATAACAATAGGAAGACTTGTTATCGTATTAGTTATAATATACGCTATATATGTTGAAGCATCAGTTGAATGATTCCATGCTAAAATAAGATTTTTACCAGATGTGCTGATAGTAGCATTTGTAGGGGGTTCAGGAGCAGTATTACTAGATACAAAAGGAACAACATCATATGATACTTGAGTCCCTTCTACACTATCAATATCAATACCAGAAATAACTAATCTATATATAGTCCCATTCACTAATGGACTATAAGTATATGATTGTTTTTCTCTTACTAATGATGTTTGAACAATAAGAGTAGTGTCTTGATAAATACTTATACGATAATAAGCTAATCTGGAATTCCATGATATATCCCATGTTAAACTTACACTCTTATCTCCTGGATATATATTTATATTTTGTGGAGGAGAAACAATAAGATAGTTCTCAGTAGTTGTTACAGTAACATAAGCATATACTCCAACATTACCAGAAAAATCAACACTCCCTATTCTGTAAACATAGGTTGTTCCTGCTGTTAGCTTTTGATCCTCATAAATTTCAAGTCCATAAGAAATATAAGATAAATGAGTAAAAGTTGCTCCAAAATCTTCACTACGCTCTAATACGTAATGGTCTAAATCAGATTCAGTATTATCAATCCATGTTAATGTAACACTTGTATTATTATTATCTGAAGAAATAAAATCAGTTGGAGGCGCAGGTGGGGTAGCATCTGAATTAGATACCCTGACTATTTTTGATTTATAACTTTCACCTACGATTTTTGTATTATCTAATCTCAACATTACTATATTATCAAGATTGTTCATCAATGATAATACTTTATACGTATTGGATTTAGAATAAAAATGATTTATGAAACCTTCACCTGGAGATACTAAAACTCCTGTATCAGGATAATAACTATCATAGGTAGTTATTGGAATAGGATGATTTCTATCAAAATCTTTAGCAGTAATACCACTTACGGATACTTCCCATCCAGAAATAGGCCCATCTTCTATAACAGAACCTATTCCTTTTAATTGATTATCTACAATAGTAAATTCTTGCTTTTCTAATATTTCAGATCTGGTATCACCAGTCTGGTTAACAGGAATAGAATAATTTCTAGTTCTTATCATTATTATTCCTTAAGAACAAAAATCACAACCATTGCAAGTATGACAAGAATTGCAACCATTATTAGTACCAGCACAACCACTATCACAACCATTACAACCACTACAACCATTACAATTTACTGCTCCACAATTGCTACATCCTGGACCAAGATATATACTAAGGATGCCACAAGTTACACAACCTGCATCATACAGGAATCCACAACCAGCATATAGTCCACCACAACCACCGGAAGAAATATTAGATTTAATTTCTATTTTTATTCTTTGCACTTTATTTCCTTTTCATTTCAATTATTTAATCTTGCTAAAGTAGCATTAGCTAACTCAACTAATAAAGCAAATTCATCAACAATAGGAACATTTTGAGGGGAACTTATTAATTTTACTCCTATTCTCAAATTTTTACTTCTTAATGCTTCTGGCAATTCAAATAATCTTTCAGGCGTAACCTTATAGTAAGACTGGAACGTAGTTGTCTGATTAGTCCCAATACCAAATTCTATAGCCGTATTTACAGGTATAGTCGTATTAGCTGTCAACATTCCTTTCATAACATTAGCAGGTAAAGTAAAATTAGAAGTAAAGAATAAAACAGATTCAGCAGCTTTGGCTGTTATTACTACTTGGTGAACAGTTGGTGTAACTCCAAATACGGTGCTCGATAAAGTCATTCTAAATTGAATATACGATTCAGTTAAAAATGAAATATCCGCAAATTTATTATCACCTGGATATGGATAATATCCATAATATTCACCTTCTGGAGTCAACTCTGTCCAAGATTGTTCTAATATATTTATTTCACTAGTCCCTGTCCTAATCTCTATTTTTACATGCGTCCCTGTTGGTGTAGATTCAAACCAAGAAATCTGCAACCAAGAAATTAAATTACTACCACCATTAAATATTTCAGAACTATAAATACCTGATTCTGTTTCTATTCTTTCAGCAGCAAAAAATGGATTACTACCTCTATAATTTTTTACTATTTTACCTAATGTATTCACTTCAAATATTTGATTTTTAAATGTCAATTGATCTAATACATCTTGATTAGTTATTGTGTCGTAATAATCCTGTTTTATATTGCCATCAGTATCTAATATCTCTGCTTCATTACCTGCTTTATCTTTTATAGTAAGATATACTTTCCTAGTCGAAGTATCTTCTCCTAAATTAATCAATTGATCACTTGTTGTAATACGTAATGTTCCTCTTAAGAAAAATACATTTGTTATATTTTCAGGAGCATTGTATTCCGCAACCCAGTTAGTTCCTTTATAAGAGAATAATATATTTTCAGCAGCAGCAAATGTTCTTGTACTATCATTGACAAAAGCCTGTACTTTATGAGGAACTGATTGGAATGTCTTATAGAAAGACTGTGCTTTTACATTCGACTTCAGTATTCTACCATGAGGAGATGTCCCTGCTAAAATAAAATTAGAAGCTGTTCCAACCCCTGTAGTTGTTGTAGTAGGAGGTAGATAAAGACCAATTGATAATATATCGCTATCACTATCATTATGAACTATTTCCATTAGTTCGTTAGAATATCTATATATTCTTCCATTTGGCGAAGTCCCAAAAAATACTTCATTCAAAAATCCATCAATACTATTGATAGAACTCTGTCCCGTAGAAGCAATAAATTCCAATCCAGCATCTGATAATTTATATACTTTACCACCAGGAGAAGTACCTATATATAATGTATTATTTATTATTTTTAAAGCAGAAATAGTAATATCTGACAAATTAGCTACTTCTTTGAATGCTATCCCATCTAGTTGATATAATCTAGCATTGGGAGAAGTTCCAACATAAAGTTTTCCATTACTATCTCCAGCCATACTGGTAATAGTTTCTAATCCAAAATCCCAAACTTTATCAAATCTAATACCATTATATTTGTAAATAAATGATGGTGAAGTAATTCCCAAATATAAAATATCTTTCGCTACGGCACCTACACTTATTGTTCCTGTAGGTATAGAAAGTATTGATTTTACAGTTGTTGCTAAAGCATTTAATTGCCATAATTTTTCAGTAGCAAATGGTTCCCAATCAATTTCAGTAATTCCATCTTCCGTAAAATTCGGGAAATTACTAACTTTCATATCTGAAACACCGCTAAAATTATCTGTCCCTGTTATATTCAAAGATACTAATGTTCCACCTAATGATTCAGCAATTTTTATTGTTCCTTCAGGTGGAGTTTCATCCAATACAACTCGCGCTTCAGGATACCCACTAGTCTCTGTATATTCATATACAGCACCTCTATCTCCATAAAACGAAGCTAATAAAACATTACCTGAATCATCTTTAGTTTCTCCTCTTCCATCTATTCTTACATTTTTCAAATCTTTTATTCTTAAATAAGTTTCATCATTTGTAACTTGGTCCACCCCTGCAATATTAAAATCTCTAATTATTCTAAAATCACCCCTTAACTCTGCTGAAATAGCTGCACTTGGATTCTTGGCAGTTTCATAAGTTATACAAGGGACAGCAGGATTTACAGTATAAGGAGATATATCTAATTCGCCATTTTCATACGCGAATAATAAAGTATTAATATTCATTGGTTGAGTTTCAATTAAATAAATAGTATAATCGTTTATACTATTATTAACTGGCAATCCATCTTTACCTGTATATGATGCTACTATTAATCTAGGACTTCCATTTGATTCCAAACAATTTATTAGTCCAGAGTGAGATGTAACCCAAGCATAGTTTCTACTATCAATAACAACCCCAGTTAAACTATTACCTAACAAACCATCCTGAACAGTATAAGTCCTTATTCCACCATTTCTTAGAACAGATAAACCACCATTACAAGCTACCCAAATAACGCCATCGCTAGTGGCATAAATATCTCTTACTATATCTCCACTTAATCCATCACTCTTTCTATATATCTTTATATTGAGATTGTCATTATGAGACAATACAACATTTAATCCATCATCTGTTCCGATATAAATATATCCACCATATACATCCATAGCATTAATACTATTAGAAGATAAACCATTTACAGTTGAAAAACCAACTGCTTTTACTATCTGTCCTCCAGTTACCCCTATCCACATAGCTCCATTATCTGTACCAACTAACAATACTGTCATTGAACCTTCAGAAAATAAATTATTGTCAGGCAATACTTTTATTGAATTTACTCTTAATTCTGATGATACTGCTGTTTCTTGTTTCTTTACTTCAGCCCCACAAACTTTAACATCTTTTTCTTCTGATTCTTTTGTAATAACAGAAATTATTCTTCCTGTACTTTCTTTCCCAGAATGATCTACAGATACAATATTGAAATAATATAAAGTAGATGAAGAAAGATTGGTAACATTAAATGATTGAACAGTAGGTTCTAAATCACCAACATTACCTGTAGTTCTATGAGCAATACCCCAAGAAATTCTATCTAAACTAGAATAAATACGGAATCCACATAAAGATAAACATCTCGGTATTTCCCATGTTAAACTAACTGAATTACTTGTAGTTTCTCCTTTAAAATTATATGGAGGAGTTAAAGCATCAGATTTTACAGATATTGATTCAGGAAATGGCAAATCTAAAACTTCTTCAAATTCTTCTTTAGAAGGACTATAAACCATCATACCTTTATCTGTTCCTGTCCATACATAACCTTCATTATCTACAGCTATTGAAAGTATAGTATCACTTATTAAATTATCTTTTTGTTTAGTGTAATTCTTCCAAGCAACAGTAGGACTCGCCTTTGTTCCAAGCATAAGTCTACTAATACCATTTAATGTTCCTACCCATAATGAATTTGATATTAAATCATATCCTAAACATGTAATCCAGTCCGCAATTAAACTCATATCATTATCTTTTTCAGGAACTACTTTAGTACTACTAGTGAATTTTGTAATTACTAAAGGATCAACTGCCCCGTTTAAAAAGAATCTTACTGCTTTCCAATATGATAACGAGGCAGCACCTTCAACTATACTACCAAATTCCAACTTTGTTTTTGGGGTATTCTTTGACATAGAGATAGGTTCTGACAATGCAATTCTAGGAGAAGGTTCATTGTCAGTTCCTTCAGCATTTCCACTTTTTATAGCAAATCTAGTTAAAATACAATTAGCACAATATCCAGTTGATAAATTATCCTTATTCCCAACAAATATATTTTCACCTAATCTCGATACTGTAAATCTACCAGTACCAGAATGAGTTTGAGTCTTCTGTATACCATTTACATATAAATATAATTGATTAAATGTATCTAACCCATTATAGGTTGCTCTTAAACTTATTCTTTCATCCTTACTCCATGAATAATTATCATAAGAAATAGAAGTGCTATAAGATATAGTATTTTCAGTTCCGGCATCCTTATAAATAGTATCAGGAAAATCAATTAGAGCCGAAGAATGGATTTTAATATTAGAAATAACTCCATTAGCAGGATGGAAGGAAGAAGATTGATTACCTATAACGAAATTATAGGGATCAAAACTTATTGCAGCACTACTAGAATAGGCTACTAATATATTATTTATTCTTATCTCAATACCATGACCATTTAGATCCGCAGCATCTGACCAAGATACTGCTATATGAGCAGGCGTATCCTGTTGTAATTCTGAATCAGATAAAGTATATTTAGCTTGATTAAATGTTCCTCCAGAATACCAATCCACAGCTAAATACGAAGCAGTTTCATCTGATTCATAATAAATTTCAAAATATTTACTTTCATCAAAACTCTGACAATATATAAATGTATTTCTTATTTTTGGAGGTAATGTTTCATCTTGAGTATAAGGTTCTATAATTCCAGGATATTTAACAGGTGCTCCTGTTACTGCGTCGTATTTTATATACTGATAAATATCACCATAGAAACCTTTAGGAGTAATAGAAGAATAAGGATTGACTCCACCATTAGGGTAATCTATTACTATAGGAGTCAATTTTTGACTATTAAATTTTGGAGTAAAGAAAAATTCAATAGCTCCAGAAGTAGTATCAATCAATGTAGCAGGATATTTTATATTAGAGAAATCATTTTCAAATAAAGCACCTTTTTCATTGGCATCAGGTGTCCATGAAAAATCTAAAGAATCAAATAAATTATTACCATCTCCAGTACTGTCTCTATCAGTATAGTTCACATAAGAATTAGATATAGCGCATCCTTCATATTCTCCTACTGGACCTATTAAAGGTTTATTTATAGAATTGAAACTATCTAACATTGACCATAACATAACTTCCAATACTTGGATATTAAATTTCAAATTACCATTTTTATCTCTATACAATCTCAAATAACTATTTCTATCGCTTGACGTACAATTTATAAAATCTCTTTCTATGTAAGCATCTTCTGAACTATCTTTATTAGCTATAAATTGAAGTTCTAATGTTCCTTCTCTTTCTGGTAAATAACTAGAAAGGAAGCTTGCTACTTTATTATCCTGACTTACATTTATACCATTATCATAATCATTAATTACTGTAATTATTTCTTCTGTATTATATTCAGGAACTCTATTTATTGTAATGTTTAGGCTACCAGTTGATAAAGTATAATCATCAATATTGATAATAAAAGATAATTTACCAAATTCTTTGGATGTATAAGCAAGTGGTTTATTACCTATTAAAAACCATTCTCCATCATTCATCTTGGCATATAGACCACCATATGACCCATCAACAACAGGGAAACGATTACCGCTTGGTCCTTTTACTCCATCTCCCCATACTCCAATACCTTCCGCTCCGCATACTGGCATATTTTCTGCAAGAGTAATAGACCCATAAGAAGTAATAATAACCTGTTCATTTTCTCTTATTTCTACTGAACATTCAGTAGAAGTAGCTGCAGGTAAAATAGTTATATTGTGCAATTCTGAAAACGAACCATTCTCACCTACTGCTGAATGTATTGTTCCATTGGGGAAATAAGAGAAATTAGTCAATAATTTAAAATCAGAATCTATAGAACTAATTACAGGTTCCGAAGTTAGAAATGGTTTGTATACAGGTAAAGAAGAAGCATGTAATTTAGCTTCTACTTTAAACGCTCCTGAATTATCGGAATATTTATTATCATTTACGGATAGCAATAAGAAACCAGATGATGTTGCTGTAAACTGATATGGTCCTTTACCTATTACAAATGGAATGGCAGAACCAAATCTGCCAAGTAATGCTCCTCTATTCGCAGTAGGTAATGGAGCACCGATTGTCTTATCAGTTCTAGTACTAACTGAAAGAGCAGGAGGATTATTATCAAAAGAAAGTTTTATTGGAGTTGCTGTAGTAAGTCCAACAATAAAACTAGTATCCTTATACATTCTTACATAACATTCGTGAGCATCAGATACATAATTGCCATTTAAATTATTATTTATAGTTGTTACAGGCACTCCAGAAAGTTGAGCATTACCTATGTCATTAGAAACAGCAAAATTCGTCCATACACTATTAGTGAAATCCCATATATCAAAATCAATATTTACAGGACTTACAAATCCACTTCCCACAGTATCTACAGTAATAAAGAAATTTGTAGCTATAGTTCTTACATAATCTTTTAATAAATTTATATCATTTGTTGTAAATTTTAATAATACAAAATCACGATCTGTTATATTTGCAACACTAGTAGAAGCATCTTTACTATTTACAGCAAATAAAGAATCAAAAGTAGAATCAGGTGCAGTCAATACATCTTCTATTACTTCAATACTCGAAGGTTGTAAAAGTATTAAATCTGACCATATAACTTTATTATTTATTAAAGACTTTCTTAACATATAATTAGAATCAAGTTGCAAATTAAAAGAAGCTGAACTTCCACCAGTCCCTTCAAAATCTATTTTATCTGCTGGAGGAACTGCGATACCATTAGGACCAACTTCATCCACCCCATTTACATATATTGTTCCAGTAGCAGCAATAACCACTGATTGACCAGTATCTAAATATACAGGTAGTTGAATACATTGAGTTCCAGTTCCATCTCCATCTTCTTTATAATTAGAAGTAGTTCCTGGAACAGTAGCGAGATATTTAGGACCAAAAGTTTGATTTTGTATAGTATCTGTTATGACAGATGAAATAATAGCTTCTGAATTTACTTTCAGATGTTGTATTTCAGTAGAATCTTTACTGCGAGAACCTTCAAATAAAACATGTAATTCCCCATTAGAGTCAAAAGTAACTACAGGTTTATTACATTGAGTTAAATCAGCCAATACTCTTATATCAGTACCACCTTGACCAGTACATTCCCAATCATCCTTGGCATTATCATAAAAAGCTAAATAAATTTCATTATTTCTTCCAGTTACCCTATTATCTTCCCATGCTATATAAATATTATTATTTATATCTGATGTCACACAAGGATTCTTTGAATCTAATGCTGCTAATGTTATTCTTAATCCGCCAGTTTCTATATGTTTCCAAGTATTGATAGTAGAATCATATTTTGCGAAAAATATTTCATAATTTCCTGATCTATTATCACTCCAAACTACATTTATATTTTCTGATTCTCCAACAGGAGAAAAGCCTTTCCCAATAAAAGGATGAGTCATACTAGCAGCAGGATTTGCTAATAAAGTAGCAGGATAGCCATTAACTGGAGTCCTAAATGTTCCAGTAGTAGGGCTTGATAAAGCATATAAAGATTGACCTTTTATTTCATCATGTTGCCAAACAACAAATATATTTCTTTCTCTTGTCAATATAACATCTGGATTTTTTGAATTGTGTCCATCTTCAGTAATAAAAGTGTCGGTTCCATCCTGTCCACTAGAGAACCACTTACCAACTACTTTTCTTATATATCTTGAAGAATCTACATTATAGAAAGCGTACAATACCTTCCACCATGTATCTCTATTATCTTGCCATACTAAATGATAATTATGATTATTATCTCTTTCTATACGTGGGTTTATACTATCTCCACTAGAATTTGTTATTCTTGTTATTTCTCCCCAAGTTAAACCATTGAATGCTCTGAAAAATATTTCATAATTTCCGTAACTATTATTATGCCAAACTATAACTGGATTTTCATTTATATCATAAGTTAAATCTGGAGAACCTGATAAGAATTTCCCTTGAGAAATTTTCTCAAGTTCTCCCCATCCATCTCCATCTATATAAGTATGGTAAATATCGGAAGTTACTTCATCTATTGCCATTACAAAGACTAAATGAGTTTTACCATCTGGGAATACTTTTGCCCTAATAGAACTCATCTCATTATTAGGAATAGCTGGTGCAATAAAATATCCAGTCCCATCTATCAATAAAGTATAATCATTTATAGTTTCACTCTTTACATAAATTTTTATATTTTGTCTATATCCAGTAATTCTTATAGTTCTAAAATTATTAGATAAATCAATTTCCGCCGATAGACCAGATGAAATTAGAATTATTCTTTTAGAACTAATAGAAATAATTTCACTATGTTTACCATCTGATACTTTCAGTCCTGTGCTACATTTTCCAGGTGCGGATAAAGCAACTTTTAAATCTACTTCAATTGTCCAACCAGTTTCATTCGACACGCCAGGCCATTCAGATTCGGGAGTAGTTTGAGAAAATATAGATAAAGCTCCATATGTATCTTTAGTTGTATCTATAATTAAACCATCTTTAGAATAAGAATAAATTTTATTACTTGTAGTGCTAAAATAATCAAAGTCAGGTAATCCATTAGCCGCAATATCAAGAGCACCTAAAAATGGTTCTGGCTTTCTACTTGAAACTTTTGCCAGCCCATTTTGAGTTCCTATCCACTTATTACCATCACTATCAAATGTTATACAATTTATTCCATTTGAAGTTATTGGATAGGTATCAAATCTGTTAACTTCTCCGCTTGGATTAAAAGCAACAATCCTTGCTGATTTATCAGTATCTGTATTATTTAATCCTAAAAATAATTCTCCATTATATTCTTCCATAGCCTCTACACGTTCAAATGGAAATCTGACTATTTGTTTATATTTATCCTGTATACTATCTTTAGGTTTAATAACTCCTTCAACAGCATATCTTACATAATCCCATTGAGCATAGATACCTCTATTTGTGCTAGGAGCATCCCCAAATTCAATTCTTTTTAGATTTGTGCTATCTATTAATGAACCAGTTCCTTCTACTACTAATGTTCCATCAACATAAATATTAACATCGTTATTCTTACCTGTAATTCTATAAATATGATAGTCAGTAGTTGCAACTTCTATTTTTGAATTTTTATTTGAAGTTATTAATTCAATATAATCTTTTATTATTTTTAGTCTTACAAATCTTGTTCCATCATAAACAGATATAGCTTGAGCAGGATCTGTTATATCAACTGCAGGACCAGTTGCACCCGATGCTCCAGAAGCCGTAGCTCCACTGGCTCCTATTGCAGTTGTAGCGCCTGTTGCGCCCGTAGTTGTTGGTCCTGTGGCTCCTGAAGCCCCTGAAGCAGATGTCGGCCCTATCGCGCCTGTAGCGCCTGTAGTTGTTGGCCCTGTGGCCCCTGAAGCGCCAGAAGCCGCGACTGGTCCTGTAGCCCCAGAAGCCAAATCAGCAACAGCCGTGCTAGGCTTAATCTTCATCCTGAATTCAACTGTCCACCCTGTAGAATTACTAACTGAATTCTTCCAAATACTGCCAAAAGTAATAAATTTATTTATTTTTGTATCGCTGGATAAATAACCATTATTCACTACTAATGAAAGATAAAAAGTAGTCCCATAAGATAATCTACTACCATTGTAAATATATTTCATTCCAGTAGAAAAAACTTCTCCTGAATCGAATATATCAGAATCACCTGGCTTTGTTCCTATCTTTATATTAAAAGATTTTTGAATTTCAAGTTCATTTTTCATTTTCCATGATATTGTAGGATCAATTATATTATCTAAAGAAATAGGGCTTTGTTCATCATCAATAAAAACAGCATCAATCTCTGGTTTTGATGGCTTTATACTAACTGTTGGAGAACTATAGGCTTCTCCATAATCTATTCCATCATATGGCGTAGCAGTAAACATCCAAGAATCATTTACAACAGTATTATTATATGAAACAATTTTCAAATTATTAAATTGAGGTTGCAACGAACCATTTTTATACCATTTTATTAAACTATTGGATTCTAAATCACCATCAGAATCTGTATACAGATAAGTAGCATTTAAACTATCACCTTGCTCTGGAAATTCAGGAGTAATTGCTAAATTACTTAAAACTGGTTTTGTATTTTGTATTGTTACTGCTGGAGATATAGATTCATTTCCATATTCCAATCCATCACTAGGAATTACAGAACAAGACCATATATCACCTGATTTTATTACTGTAGCAGGTATTTGTCTTTGGTCATTATACGTAGATAATAAAACACTATTTTTATACCATTTTATTTTAGAACCAGATTCAGTATCGTTATCACCTCCGTCACTATAAGTATAAGTGCAGGTAATAGCTGTGTTGGAGAAAACTTCTGCAGGTAATATTTTCAAATCATTACAAATAGGAAGAACATTTATACGAATGGTAGCAGTTAACCAAGTGCTAAATAAAAATCCATCATCAACCTTTACTTGAACTAAATAAGAAGAATTTCTATTCAATGGCAATAAATATCTTGGAAGGACAAATATTTGACTATCAGAAACAACTTTCCCAGAAGAATAAAAATCACCAAGGAAAGCATCTGTTCCCAAAGTATTTCTTTGAGGATTTCCAGAGAAATCAGTAGACATTCTAACTTCTACTGAATATTGATTTCTTCCAGTGTCTGAAGTATAATCCCATGATATATTTAATTTATCGGGGACTACATTAGTAGCACTTGTATTTCCGTTGAATTTTAGATTAGAAATTATAGGAGCTACCACTTAACTTCTCCTAATAAAAAGTCATATAAACAAAATATCTCTTCTTTATATTATACAATATAATAAAGATAAATTCCTTGTATTTTTATAAGGATGATATGATTATGAAATGAAATTAAATATTATTTTTAGTCGCCTTGTTTCGCTATAACATAACCACCCGAAGAAGAATCAATTACAAGTGTTCCTTTTGATGTAGAGACAGTAGAATCTTTAGAAATAATTAAAAAGGCAGATTTATCTGGACTCGAATCAAATTGTTCTTCAAAAGACCACTGCGAATCCATAGATTGTAATAATGAACCATCAGTACGGGATATCAAAACTTTACCGCCATACTGCCTAACATTCATTGGAACAGGATCATTTTTTATTTGTAGATTAGGAACAGAATCAACTTCTGATTTCGCTCCATAAATATCTACTGCGTATATTCTTAATTCATATTCAGAACCATTTGAAATACCTTCTATATCCCAATTAGTTGATCTTGCCGTGTTTGGTAATACAGCAATAGTTGTAAATATAGCATTAGGGTTACGCCTATCAGTGTATTCAAGAACAAAAGAATAAACATCACCATCTATTTCATCTGGTTCTGGCATATTCCAAATAATCTTCATAGTATAAGAAAAATAATTACCTTCGTTTGGATAAACTAAATTAGGCTTATTAGGAGCATGATTTCCTATATTTATATAATCTACCGTATCTGAATCAGATAAAGTTTCTCCATCAACACCAGTTATTCTAAACCCATATTTACTATTTCTTGGTAGATTAGAACAATCTAACAAATATCCATCTTTATCTGTAACGGTAGCAACTGTAGTCCATACAGGTGTAGAAGCAGAAATATCATCTGTTTGCTCAAGTAAAATAGGAACTTTATCACTATTAATATCTAATGATGCCGTCCAAACAAAAGATATTTTTTGATTTCCAGCAAATGAAGTTCCATCAGTAGGCGATATAAATATAGGTTTAGTTGGTTTTTGATTAGTTACGAAATTTACAGTAACTTCATCTGAATAATCAAATCCGTCACTTACGGATATATTTATATAATAAGAACCTTTTCTTGTTAAAGAAGTCCCATCGTAAACTTTACTAAAAGCAGTATAGTTAGTAGGATTAAAGGTCCATGAAGCTGCCTGTCCTACAACCCCAACTTCTATTTTCACTGTCTTTTGACTTGTATTATCCTGGTCAAAATAATCCCATGTAAATGTAGGTAATGCTGAAGCATTTTTTTGAATTGCCTGCCCATCAATTTTTATATTACTTACTACTGGTAAAGAATTAATAATAAAATGATTTTCATGAATTGTCCAATCTGTTCCATCATAAACTGATAGTTCAAAGAAATAAGTTGTTCCACTAATTAAATCTGCACCATCATACGTATAAGTATGGGAAGAAGATTTTACTATTCCAGTATCATAAGAATAATTTCCAAATGTAGTTCCTATTCTCAGTTTTAAAGAATCTTGTTCCCCGCCTTCAGCATCTACATAAGTCCATGTAAACACTGGAGTTACATTAGGAATTACAGAAGATTCCGTTTTCCCATTTATTAATATATTTAATATTTCTGGAGGAGAATTAAAAGACATTACATCATCAACATAAAGAGAATAGTTATCCCCATCAGATACCCTAACTCTCCAATAGTAAGTAGTAGCAACATTTAAATCTTGCCCTGTATATGTTGCTGAAGTACTGCTGGATTGTATAGTTCCAGAAACCCACAAAAGATTATTAAAATTAGAATCAGAAGCTATCTCAATTTCATATAATACTTGTGCCTTATCATCTGGATTACTGTATACCCATGAAAATACAGGATTAGTATATTTTATATTTAATGGATTTTCAACATCATTTACTTTCAAAGATGAAATAATTGGCCTGTGTATTATTGGATTTTCTACTCTATAAACTAATGGTAATGAAAAATTACCAGATGTATTATAAGTAAATATAGTATAGTAAACTGTATTACCTGGAGTATTATTAGAATCTTGTAATGTAGTAGTTGTTGGAGGTAAATCATATATAGCATCATACATAGAAGGTGGAGCATTAGGATCTTCTACAGGTCCAGTTGAACTACTAATAATAATTACACCATCTAAATTAGGATCTACAGGATTCTCCCAATTCAAAGTAACAGTAGTTGATACTTGATTTCCATCTATTGTAGAAGAAAGAGTATTTACTATATCTGGTAAAGTTGTTATTCCGGCAACACAACTAACCTTTATCATATAATTATTATATGCTATACCGGCTGTTCCTGTATCTTTTACAAATACCGTATAATAATAAATCTTTCCAAGTTCTAAATCCGTACTGTCTGTAAATGTTATTGTCCCTACTGGAATATCAAATACATTACTCCCTGTTTCATCATAAGTTGCAGGAGTATCATCGTCATGTCTTATTATTCTAACTCCACCATATGTTCCTAGTGGATCTGCGGCTGGTTCTTCCCAATCTAACTTTACACCTGGGCCATCAACAGATTCTGAAGTAACAGAATTTATTTTATGACTACGAGTATACCAGAAAGAATCTATATAAATATCACCTGTATACCCAAGTTTTCTTCTACCAGTAATAGAAAGAGTTATATATTGAGAAAGAGGATATATCGGTATTCCACCTAAAGTATCAGTAGCATAATCTAAATAACCTGATGTAAAATCTTTCCCTTGATGATCATAACATACAGCTATCTTCAAATATTCTAATTTACCAACTAATCCTAAATATAATTTTCTAAAATCATTTATTAAAGTTGCACCAAAATTAAGAGTAGATGATCTAATTTCAAATGCTTTCCTATCATAAAAATATATTTCTCTTACCCTTGGTTTAAACCCATAGAAAGCATCACCACTAACCATTGTTCCTATATATAATTCATAATCTATATCTTTATCTGCTGCTATATTTCCTATTAAAGAATATTCAGTAGCTGAAGGTCCACCAAGAGTTCCTTGTATTTCTAATATTCTATTATCGCCTGTACTTATTTTTCTTGTTATTTTTAATCCAATATCACTTCTTTTATATAAACTTACTCCAACTTGAGATGGGGGCATTGCAGGTTGAGCAGAACTTAATAAAGAATTTATAATTGTTTGTATTCCAGGACCATCCGACATCATAATAGCAGGACAATCATAAGGTGCTCCATCTGATACATAACCACCAGTCTTTGCAATTCTACAATAATCATTTGCTATTAATATAAATTTACCTTGTGCTTTCAAATCACTAACAGCAGTTCCTTTAGGAACAAAAGCAATCAACATCATTGGAGATTGTCTATTAAATCCTAAAGAAGAAAGATTAGGCATATCTAATCTTAAATCTACTTCAAAATCACCATTCAAAGCAGTCTTTACTTTTATGTTTGGCAATCCAGTTCCAGCAGCAATTCCACTAATAAAACCAAAATATTTAAATGTATCTATTCCACCTAATTCGTAAGCGCCATTATTTACTACTGTATTATTTATTTCAAAAGTATCAGTATCATTTGTATATATTCCATTATTCGATAGAACTATACCATCATTAACCTTTACTACCGATTGGCCATTTATAGTAGAATTTTCAGAATTGGTATAAGGAATTAATTTATCAGCCCTGTTATATGATATATTTGTTTTATCTACATCTTTGCCAGAAACTCCAAAAGTATAAGGACCATCAACTAATCCACCACTCTTATTTGCGAACAAACTATAAAGATAAATAGAACCATCTGGTATAGCTTCAGAAAAACTTGTAGTAGAAGAAGCTAAAGACCAAGCGCTGGTTACATTAGTATCAGCAAATGTCATTGGGAAACGAGTATTAGCTCTTGCTAAATCTAACGATGTAATTCCAGTCGTCCCTAAAGGAAGTTGCCAGCTTAGATCTGCAGTATCAGTAATAAAATTAAACAATCCATTAGTATCTGCTATGGAAGCAGATTCCATATAATCAATTGTAACTTCTTTTAGAATAGGAACACTATAATCGTCAGTGGACAATTCAAATACAGGTTTAGGAATCCTAACCTTTACAAAGAATTTATCACAAAGTAATCTATTAGTCGTTCCTGTATAGTTTGTCCATGTATTGCCATCAGTTGAATAATCCCATTCGACACTTATAATAGGTGCAGTTGTCCAATCAAAGGCTATAGTATCAAGATATACAGTAATCTTCGACCCTGTAGAAGAAACTATAGGTTTTAATACCAATACATCCTCTGTAGTAAATAAAGAAGCAATATCAGTCAACGTATCATCTTCAATGCTTGCCAATATATTTGCCCACGATTCTCTTCTTGATATTGACACTTTATTTTTTGTTTCATCTAAATATTTTCTTATATTAAATTTCTTTATTTTATACACACAATCAATTTCAGGATTAAAATAAATAATAGGAGTATATTTATTGCTATATGATCCTATTAAAGAATAAGAAGAAACTAAATTATTAGTAACATTTAGAGCGGTATGTCTAATATAAGGATTAGAAGCAAATTTACTTATATCTTCTTCATCTAGTCCAAAATATAAAGAATAATCATTTACAGATGACATGAATTTTGTTTTTATTAAATATTTTCCAGTTCTTCCACCAGTAGAATCTCCATATACTCTTATTGCAGTTTGATTATTTAACGCTACGCCTATTTCGTCACTACAATATTTAATATCAATGAAATCATGAAGTTCTGCTACCCTATAAATAACAGACATTGAGCCAGTAACTGTAGAAGGATAAGTAGCTTTAGTAATGGTTGCTATTGCTATATCATTAGGCCCATCATGATATATATGAATGGAATTGCCATCTTCTTTTACCATAGGATAAATAAGACTAACTAAATCACTATTCAAAACATCATCTGCTGCTTTTATATCAGAAGGATTATATCCTAAATAATTTAATTGTATATTTTCTAAAGAAACACTATCTCCTAATAATTCTTTTAATATATTGATATCGACATCAACATACTTCCTTGATCCAAGAGTTTGCACTGATGGACCATTAGGAGAATAAGTTACTTGTGTTTCTTCGTAGAAATCATTCATATATTATTCCTAACTAATTATCCTAAAATCATCCCCACCAGTGAGATAGCCATGAAGTATCATTTACAATAATTACTTTATATGTATTAGAAGAATTAAAATTATTAATTGAAGTACTTCCAATTCCAATATATAAAAGAACATTATTTACACCAGTATAAAAAGATTTTGTTGTATCTAATATATAATTTTCACTTGTAGGATCTTTTGAAAGCATATCACTAGCACCATAAGTATCCCAATGATGACGAGATTCTTTACCCCAGTTATCAAATATTTTCCATGTTTTATAAGTATATATTTTATTTGCTTCATAATTTAATTCTTCAAATGGTTGAGTAGAAGAAGATAGTTTAACTGCTCTAAAATAAAGTTTTCCACCTCTTGGCATATAAATAACACGAGTGTAATTTGGAACTGTAGGGACACCAACGAAATCCCCATTAGCTCCTGACATTGTAAGATCTGTAGTCGCATCTAAATAAGGAGTATATTTATATCTGTTATATGTATTATATTTCAAATTCCACGACCATATATTATACTGAATAAGAGGAGCATATAAACCACATCTTATATAAACATAATTACTATATTTTGTATTATTAGTTAATGGATCTCTATAACTCACTCTTATTCTCGATTGTCCCCTAAATATTCCAATAACTTTAACTTTATTATTATTTGTTACATATACATCAGGATTGGTGCTAACAAGTCCATTAGCAAGTTTCTCGACGTTATTAGTAAAATTCATTGTTGTTGGGGCTAAATTATTATTAGTAGCATAAACAGGCAAACCAGCAGATACTGTTGGGTCTATAAGAATAACACTTCTTACAGTATCGTATGGAGGATTACAATAATCCGGACGAACCCAATCTTTACCAAAAATATCAGTTGGATTGCTATTTGCTCCCTGATAATATTTAAAATATTCGTCACTTTCAGGGATACGTTCAACTTCCCATCTTATTGTTTTAGTAGAAGGTAGATTTCTGCAAATAAGATTTACTGCCCCTCCACCATTATGAAGATTTAACCCTATAAAATAGTTTTGTGTATATATCTGTTTATTTACTATATTGTAATTGCTAGTTATATTATCTGAATTATTCCAATTACCATTAGCAAGAGCTTGATCAAAAAAAGTACGATTATCTAGAGCTAATCCACCTACCCAACTATTGCAACTCCAACATGTTCCTATATTCATAGAAGTTTGAGTTGATAAAACTGAATTAGTTGAATCCATTTGTAATGATAATTCTGGATTTCTTCTAACAGTAACGCTTATAGTTTTAGTATCATACGTATCAAGATATGTTTTAGCTTTTACCTCAAGTGGAACTGTAACTGTTTCACTTCCTCCAGTCCAATCTTGAGAATAAATATAAATATTTTCTGGATTTGTATTGCTAGTTTCTGATTCTCCAAATTTGTAATTAGCTAATTGTATTTGAGTTCCATTATCTATTTTTTCACAAGTAGTTACTAAAGGCGTATCTTTCCTATTATCTAAAGTAACATTCTTATAGAAATTTCCATAATCAGCTATTAATGTTTTATCTACAGGATTCAATCTCATATATTTCAATGCTGGAAGTAAAGCTATTTGTTCTCCTGCCATTATTTCTATGCTATTCAAAGCCGTAGAATGATATGTATCATTTGAATCTAAAGTAAAAGATACAACACCACTCTGCCCTGCAATATTATATATACCCAACGCATACCTATTTAATCTTTTTTCTGTTACGATACATTTATCTAAAAATACTCTTCTTAAATCCCTTGTTCCATCTACATCCCCAATACCAGAAATAGTTATTACATCAGAATACGTATCCGAACTAGATTGAGTTGGAATATCAATAAACCAAGAAGCCCAACTTTTCCCTACATTTGTAGAAAATTCTGTTTTTATATAATTATTTATATCTGTAGTATTAAATCCATCTGTGTCCCATGAAGTATTTTTAGGACCAATCCAAGCATGTTGTGCAAACCATTTTACCACACTTGATAAATTAGTAATGGAAGATAAAGTAAATGTTTTTTCTGGCCTATCAAAAATCAATCTATTTCTATATAAATTGATTAAATAAGCAAACTGATTCAACATATTATTACTTTGAGCTAACTGTAAAACATAAGAAGCAGAAATATTTTCTGAAATAATATCATCAATAGAATATTTAGATATATCTAATTCTATATCTGTTCCAAGATTTATACTTCCTGACGTTACAGAATCACAAAGTAAAAAAGGAGTTAAAAGTAATCTAGGAGTAATAGGATGACCAGAACCATCTACCGACAAACCTAATAAAGTATTCAATATAGTTGTAGGGGATATATTAGAAACTACTATTTCATTATTTCCACCTCTAATAACAGGAGGAGTATCTACATTTGGGTCTCTATGAAAAAATGTCCAGAAAAACTTTGCCATCCAAGAAGAACCAAAATGGTTAGAATCAAATGGAAATGTCATAGATTCTTCTACAGCGGCCATAGCTGAAGAATTAAGAACAATACCCTGTACAGGGACGAAATCAGTTGCTAATTCCCAAGTTTTCGTTGCCATTCAGAACTCCTATATCATTTCTACCGTTTGTAAATCCCAGTTAGTTGTAGTTGTATTATATACTAATATTTTATTTGGTTCATCTATAGCTGTAAATAATCCATAATTAGTAGAATAAATTCCTAATATAGTTTTATCAGAATCGAAAAAAGTAGTTCCTTCTTCTAATATTTTAAATATCCTACCATCTGACACAGCGGCAAAAAGATTAGTAGTATAACTTGCTACACCTACTATTTTACCACTTCCACTTGCAGTTAATAAATCTTTATATTCTCCATTATCATATACTATTAATTTCATTGTAATTCCATTATACAATCCAATATATGCTAAACCATTGTTATCATTTACAAAAGATAATAAATATCCTTCAAACGTCTTCCTCAAAGAAGACATTACAGTATAATCATAAATTGTAGAATCGCTACTATCACTAAATCCAACAATAGCTCTTCCTACTATATTGGCAGTACCGAAAGCTGAATTTCCATTACCAAATACTCTTATGAAAGTCTCTGGAAATTGTTTTTCTGTTTCATTGCCAGCATTATCAATAAATGAAACAGATACTTTCTTAAACCCTTCTCCCAAAGACAACCTGTGCCAAAATGTATCAGTAAATGGAATCACTTCACCAAAATTAGCAAGTCCACTATCAGAATTCCCTAACTTGTAACCGTAAATTCCACTAATAGGATCTGATGCTTTTATATTTATTTTTACTTCCCTCGAAATAACTGCTTCATCTCCATTTGCTATTTGTATAGAACCTACAGGAGCCTCTGTGTCAATAATCAATTCACCAGAATGACTTATTTTTATTCTATTTACTACAACTCTATCCGATGAAGAACCTAAATCATCAATTGCTTTAATAGAAAAACTATAATCATATTTAGAAGTAGATGGTAAATCTACTATATTAACTTCATAAGACCTCGAATCCTGACTTATTTTATCTTTCAGAGTAATCCAAGTATCAGTATCAGGTAATGTATATTCAATAGTAAATGTTATATTATCTCCACTAGGATCTAATTCTTCTGGCATTGTCCAAATAAAATTAATATATGAATCGAATTCGGTAAATTCGCTAGGAGATACTACAGTAGGAGCATATGGAGCTTTATTTTCTACAATTAGCCCTGATACAACATCCCAATCTGATATTAAACCTGTAGAATCAATAGCTCTTATTCTTATAGCAGCATCTGTAGAATGAGGAATAATTGAAGAATCCCAATCATATTCACTTGTCATCTGTGGAATATTCTTCGCTATAGTATTCCATTCTCCTCCTTGAGAATAAGAATGATTCCATTGTATTTCATAATAAACATCATTTAAATCATCATCCTGTGGATTGTTCTCTGTCCATGAAATTTTAATTGTTCCTGATATTTTTGTTCCTATAATAGGATTTATTAAAACAGGTTTATATGGAATTGTAACTACATCTTTATATCCAGTTTCCTGAACATAAAAACCACCCTTTGAATTATATTTATTTGCTACAATTTGACTATATTGTTTAGAAGTATTTCCGTCTTTATCGACAAAGCCCCTATAGTCGAAAACCCCAGTAAAGGTTTCGCTATCAAATGCGCCGAACGGTGATCCCCATTCTGAACTACCATATCTAGCCATGTATATTCCTTAAATAGTTATCGGAATAACATCAGAATGAACGACAGAAGGAGCAGAAGTTGTATCTGTTATAGTATTCGTTGTGTTATTCTGTAGTATTGTCTGTATGTAAGCAAAAATACCAGGTCCAGAAACAGAAATTGGAGTAGTGCAATACGATACAGACAATCCTAACATATTAGCAAAACTATTTTTGGCAGGGCTAGATGAACTTGTTATTGATATACCAGTAACAGCAGAAATAATTTCCACGGAAGATAAATATAAATTACCTTCTTTGAATAATATTCCTGTTCCAACATTCGTCCCATTTGTTGCTGTATGATTTATTCTACAATTACTTATATAAGAACTTGAAGTAGCAGAATCAATATCTATAGAAGAAATTGTGCTTCCATTTATCATAGAATTCTTCACAAATAACCTGCAACCAACGCCTTGAACAGTGATAGCCTTCTGCATCCCAGTCATGTTTACATTATCTAAAACTAATACTCCACTACTATCTTTCATATCAAAACCATTAGAAGAAGTAGAACCAGACGAAACACTCATATCAAGATTAGACACAATCATTGTTGATGGAAGTTTATGAATGAATCCTGTAGTATTTTTAGCAACTTCTAACATAGTAGCATTTCCACAACCTGTAATTAATACTGACTTTCCACTGGCATCACCATAAAAAGATACAGGATCAGATAAAATAAATAATCCAGGATGAACATGTATCCATCCACCTGTAGCAGGTAAATCAGCTAAAGCACTTTGAATTGATGTATGCGTTCCATCACCTAAACTATCAACAATAGCATCAGGACCATAAGGTTTATTATTTAAAGCATCAACCTTTTGAGATAATTGATTTACACTTGTTTGTAATTTATATACTTTACCAACAACAGTAGAATTTGAAGTATCGGATGAAGTTCCAATAAATTCTTCTATTGCTCTTATTTCTCTATCGTGAATATTGTAGTCTCTGGCATTTACAATTTGGTCATTACCTGGGACATCGTTAGTTTCATCTTGTATATTTGCGCCAGCAACTCTGCTAGGATAAGTTGACATAAAAAATCCCCTATATTAAATTTCCAACCAAGTCCACTGCATGAATTTCTATTCGAGCCGGACCATCAATATTCCTAAAGCCATCTTGTTTATTTACTTCAAAATATCCACCAAACATATTAGTAGGTACTGATGTTAATTGGTCTATAGATATCGTTTTATCTATAGCATCATCAAATCCTTCTAATAATCCAAAAGATTTAAGGTCATCTAATGATACGTCTATAGGGCTAGTTGTCCTATTTGTTATATCTAAAAATCCACTTTGAAAAACATCAAAAATAGGAGAATTTCTTAATAATCTGTCAGTCTGAATAGTAATATATATTGTTCCAGCTTTAGCTAATGAAGTACCAGTTGGTTTTGGCAATTCTTTTGTTTTTTCTTCATCACTATACATTTTAATAAAAAATTTAGGGGCAGGTAAACTTAAAATAAAAGGTAATTCCAATATGGCAGATATGCCATATGGAGTTATTGTTTGTGTAAATACTGAACATCTACCATTACCATTCTCTATTAATACGGAAAATCCTACTTTATCTCCACCTATTCTTCTTAAACTATCTACAGAGGTAAATTCCATTCCAAATAATTTTTCTAATGAATAAGAAGCCCTTACAGATATTACTTCTTCAGATTCCAATTCGACCCTAACAAAAGGTGAAGTAACAATTGGTGGTTCAGTAGTTTGCACAGTTACCAACTGATATGTTATTTCTGCCATGTTTTCCCCTTATGTTGTAGTTGTTACTACTGTGGTTGTAGTTACTGTAGAAACTGTAACTGATGTATTTTTCCCACCACCAGTACCATTACCTATTGTAGCGGCTGGAACTCCACCTAAACTAGTTGAATAATCTAAAGATTGAGTATTGTTTAATGTAGAAGCCGTATCCCATGATTGTTGAGATCCCTGAACAGTAACAGTAATCCTCTTAATAGGAGGGACAGGCGCTAAACTTAATTTGTAGTCAGTGACATCAGATGTTCCATCTTTTGTGGCTTCCCCATTAGGATCACTTATATATAAATAAACTTGAGATGATTTTCCATCTCCTGCTTTTATCTGATAAGAAATATAAACAATTCTATTATCATCTATTGCTAAATTAGGCATTGAAGGTAAATCTTTATCAATAAGAACAACATCAGTTCCACCAAATAAAGTTGTATTCCATGTAGAATTTTGAGCATTATACATAGATAATATCAAACTACGACCATCACTATTTTCTTTATAGTATCCTAAAAATACATTAGTATGGTTATCGGTAGCTAAATTAGGTTTTAAAGCATCGTCTGTAGCTACTAACTGTCTTGTCAACCTTGTATCTTCCCCATCAAAACCACTTGAATTCCAAGGCAAATAAGTAAATAAAGGTCTCTCTGTATTATTTTCAACAGCTTGAACAAATTCAGATGAATTTTGGGATAATCTACTTGTGTAATAAATCTCAAATCCCATATCTTCTCCTAACTGTTTCTATCATCAGCCCATGCAATAGATATATTGCCTCTACAATCAATAGCAATGGCTGGAGTGACCGCATTACTCTTTGTCTTCGTAATCCTCACAGGTTCATCAAACGTCCCCTTACTGCCCACCCTAATAGGTTTAGTAGACGATAAAGGAGATATATTCCCCGCCGCATCATAAGCATACATAGCATACGTATATGTCTTACCAGATACTATATTATTATCTACAAAACTATCAGTGCTTGGAACTACATATGTTTCTATTTTTTCATTTACAACATCTGGTTCTTCTAATGCCCAATTTGATGGTAAACATCCACCATTCTTCAATATATCATAGATTGTTTTTGCTTGAGTAGAAGTAAAATAAGTTTTATATAATCCAACTTCATCTATATAACCAGTAAAAGATGGATAATTAGCAGTTAAATCAGAACCTATAACAAAAGCCCCACCTTCCGAAGATCTCATATCTACTGGAATTTTTACTACTGGAGACTCAAGAATTTTCTCCAATCCCTCTTGAACCAATCTTTCATCAGATATAAGTCTTTCACTATTCGATGTTGTCCAATAATTATATAAAGATTTAGCTTCATCAGATGTTAAATCAGTTGTAGTAATAACAATATCTTTATATATTGTATTACTTGAATCCAATCCATATGAAACATACATATTGCCTGATATACTTGTATTTACTGTGTAATCTGAAGTCCCAAACACAATACCAGTAAAATCTATATATGCAATCCTTACACTGAAACTAGTAGAATTTATTTTTTGTAAATATAAACCTAATACAATATCATTTTCTATTGTACTTATTACTTTTGATGCTACTACAGTCCCATTTATTACTAAATCATATTTTTTACTTGTATTATACTTTAATTCAACAGAAAAATCACTTCTATATATTCTCAATATAGACATTGGTTGGAATTCATTTATTCCATTTATTTTTCTTAAAATATAAATTGGATTAGTAAATAAATTAGTATATGACATATAGCCAGTATGGCTTAAATATTTATCAGAAGATTCAGATACGGCATCAATAGCTTTCATATCAGCAATTGTCTTACTTCCTATTTCATAAATATAAGAATAATTACTTGAATCCTGAAATGAAAATTGAACAGTAGTTTGAGTATTCTCAATATAAGATTTTGTTTTTGCTACTAATGTTCCTTCTCCAATATTTGAACCAGTTCGGACTTCACAAACCATTACAATTTTATTTCCATAAGAAGATGTAATTCCTGAAAGACCATTTAATTCAAATTTTATTATTGGAGAATAAGCATTTTCATTAGGAAGAAGAGTATAGGTAAAAACTTGACCTAATTTATTTGTTGATGTCAAAGATACACTACTACTACCAGAAACAATATCTGTAAAAACATTGCTACCTATAATCAGAGTATAAGGTAAAGCTTTTATAGGATCGGAAATCCAAACCCCACCAGAAAATATAGATAAAGATTTTATATCTGTTGGGGTTCCTGAAACTAATGTACACGTACTACTAGCAATTCTATCATCTAAATATAAAACAATATTATAATCGGATGATGATTCTAATATCTCACTAATTTTATTTGCTACTGAAGTATATCTAAAATCTTTCCATCTTCTTACAGAAAAATCATCTTCTCCAAATCCAGCTAATTGTATAATATTACTTAATCCAGTAGTAGTTAACGCAGGAGAATAAAAATCAATATCAAACACTAAATCTTTATCTTGTCCAGTTTTACCTGCTTCAGATACAAATTGATTAACAGTATTAAATATACCAATTGGATATATACTTTCATCCTGATTATATCTTTTTATTTCTGGCACTACTTCTTCTATTATTTGTGTATTTCTTCTTTCTATATTAGAAGAGTCATATTGTGTTAAATCACTTGAGTTAAATTGAATAGGCAATCCATTTTTATCAAATGGGACAACTGAATAATTATTTATTAAATAAGAAGAAAATTCATCTTCTGAACCATGAAGAATACCTGATGTATATCCTATTGTTCCTAATGGTTTAACATAATCGACATCAGGTAAATCTACTCTACCATCAGAAGGTTTAGTATTTAAAGAACCATTTACTCCAGAGAAATTATATTCATATATAGCAACTGAAGGATTTGCAGCAGGTGTAATAAATTCACCATTTTCAAAAGATGGACTAAATAAATAATCATATCCAAAATTACTCTTTCCTAAAAAAACTACAAAAGTAGCAGTAAATATATAAGGAGTTGATTCAATAGTATATATTGGATAGTTATATATAGAATAACTATTAGAATTATCAGGATATATATAAGAACCAATGCTACTATATATTTTCGGTAAAGTTGGTTTCTGTATCCCTATTCCAAAAATATTTTTTATTATGCTAATACCTTTAGTGTTAGTATCTATTTTATTGAAATAATTCCCACTATTACATGAAAAATAAAATCTACTATTACCAACTGTTATTTGAATTTTTTCTTCATCTAATAAATGTTCATAAGTAAATGGAATATTTGGATAAATAATTCTGGAAATATAAGGTGGATATTTTTTTATTCCAGGAACAGATGATAACTTTATATTAAAACGTTCAGTATTAGATGTTTGATCAAACCATTGTTTAAATCCATCATGAGTTATTTTTACAGTAAATATGATAGCATTATCTATATTTGTATCTATATTTATTGAATCTCCAGATGCTAATACGTTATTTGTAGGAGTATATGCTATATTTTTAATTTTATCATAAGTTCTACCTATAGTTATATTACTTCCATAATAAGTATTTGTATATTCCCCAACATTTATTAAACTATATCCTTCTTGTCTGTAATTATCTAATTGATTGGATTCTAAATTATAATGTTCTTGAGTACCATAATTACCCCCAGAATCATAAACTGTTCTAACACCTTGAGCATTTGTCCAATAATTTAATAATTGAATATATTCTTGACTTGACAATGAACTAATTTTCATACAATTCATTTTCTGCGATTTGTAATTAGTATTTAGAGTTCCATTTCCATTTCCGTTATATCTCAATGCTCTAAAATGTAAATTATTATTTGAATTAGTTGTATAACCTAAATTTGTAGCAGAAATATAATTACTACTATTTACATAACAAGCATAATAAAAAGCACTCCTTAATATACTACTTGACCATAAATCTTTTTTAATTAAAGCTATATCATTTGTTTCTATCGCATTTGGATTAGTCCCATAATAAAGAGCAGTATCCATATTGACTAATCCGTCAATATAAATATCCATAGCTGTTGATGACGAAAAGGCACAGACGATATAATGATAAGCATTATCACAAACAGAAGAAGTAGATACACGGCTCATTGGAATTCCATCTGAACCGTATACAGTAAATACCAGTTTCCCAGTATTCTGCAACTGAACTATAAAACTTCTTTTTGCTTCAAAAGTGTCTTCATCTTGACGACTAAATAAAATAGCATTTACAGGTGATGAGGCTTTTACAATAAAAGAAATAGACATTTGTGCAGTAGTTTCTGGTATTGTATTTATAGTTCCATATGGTTTACCATCAGTTCTAAGAAATGTTCCCGTATTTAGATATGCAGTTTTACCAACAGGACCATCAATATAGCTTACTTCTATATTGCCATCAAGAGTTAGATCTGCTCTATATTGAGCACCATCTAATAAATTATTTTCAAAAGCATAGTAAGCTATTGAATATTCAGAACCATACATTAAAGCCATTCTACCAGCAGTCAAAGATGTAGATAATGCTTCACTTAATGTATCTGAATTTACTGAACCACCAATTATATCAGGATTCAATTCAGGATAACCAGCATATGGATTTTTATCTGAATCTTCAGTTCCTATAAACTTAGGATAAACCTTAAAAGAAAAAACAGAATATGAATATGTTTTACCTTCAACTATATCACTATCCGTTATGGAAAATTTTGAATCAGAAATCCCATAGTCAATTGCAGTATTATTAGTTGTAGGAGGATAAATCAATACTCCATCATCAATAGATTGAGGAGCATTTGCACCTTCACGTCTTACTAAAGCAATAAAATCAGAATAATCTACAACTCCAATTATTTGAGGATCTTTCTTTATTTCTATAATAATAACAGGATCACAATTTTCTGCTTTCGTATTATAAGCAGTAATAGCAGTTACTTTCTTCGCTTCTTGTTTCCAGTTAGGATCATAAGATGATGCTAATCCTCCACCTACCCAACCGATATATGAATTTTTAATAAAAAATGATACTTCTTTTATTGTAACATTACCTGCCTTATCTTTTGCTTCAGCAGTAATATATCCTTTACTTGTAGAACTAACTACAGATACATTTAATAATTTAGTAAAGAAACCATCAATATTAGGAACTACCGTTGTTCCATTTAATTTGAATGTATCTAGTCCAGAAGATACAACTCCATTTGCTATTTCATCATATACTCTACCTGTAACAGTAATAGTTACTTGTCCATTACCAGTGTCATCAGAAATAACTTCATCTTCTGTTGGGGTTGTAATAACAATAACAGGAGGTAATTTGTCAATAGCTCTCCAAAAAACCTCTAATTTTCCATTTACTGATATATTTGTTTCATCTACATGAGAAAAAGAAAATATAATATCAATTGAATTCTGTCCTTCATTAGCTAAAGGAACAGAAATACTATCTATTTTCATTGACCCGTTTTGCCAACCACTACTATCAACTTCTTCTGCAATGTTTACATCTACATTCTGCCCACCTATTTTTAATGTATTCCCTACTCCTTTAATACCACCATATCCACTTACTAAATTAGCAGACCTAACTTTAAAATTAAAAAAACTATTATCTTTAGGTTCAAATATAGCATACTGGTTGGCCCAATCAACAGACCACCTGTTGCTATTTAATTCAGTAAGATTAATAAAATTGATTTCTACTGTTGGCATATTTATTCCTATTCAACTTTTAGTGGATAGTTCTTAGATTCAATAATAATTCCATCATCATAATCAATACTTGGAACTGTCCCTTCTTTTCTTATTATTACAATACCTTTAACATCTGTTTGAGTAGGATTCTTCCACTTTAATTTAATTCCTAATTTTTTATCAGTATCCAAATATCTCTCTGCTGAAAAAGCAGTAGGTGATGAAGGAGGAGTTACATCCCCTGCAACTACAGTATAAGAAACAGGATCGGAATATTCATTACTATCATCTTTATTAAAAGAAGAATAAGAATATATACTTCCTTTATTTACATTCCAATCTGTAAATGAAGTCCCTGTATCGTCATAAACTTTCAATCCATCTAAATTATTAGCAGGAGCAATAACACCTGATTTCCTAATAACTACCGTGCTCTTTATACTTGTTAAATTATTTTTTTGCCATGATACAACAACATAGGCTCCATCTGAATCTTGAGAACCTGCTACTGTGAAACTTGATACTTTTGGTATATCATATACTTGGTTCCCAACATAAGATGTAATAGATGCAGCAGAACTTACATTACCGCTAGTATCATAACAGAAGAAAGTATAATAATAAACAGTTCCTTGAACTAATCCATTAGACAATCCTGTTCCTATATCTATAAATGTCTCATTAGACCCATCATAAAGTAAATAACCATCATCAGGTGCCTCAACTGTCCTTTGCTCTGTTCTTATTATTTTTACTTTTATTGTTTTACCAGAAACAACAGGTAATTTCCATTTCAATTCTACTTGAGAACCAATAGAAAATAATTTACTTGTTGCTTCTAATTCAGATGCTGGCGGTGGAGGTGTATTATCTCCTACTATATCAACAACAGCATCTCCAGTAGCAAAACTAGGAGTAGTTATTTCATCATTGGTGCCTTTAACAAATAAAGTATAAGTAAAAGTCTCTCCTAAATCTCCAGCACCAAAAGTATAAGTGAAAGTATTTAATGCCCCAGTATATAATATGGTCCCTTCAGTAGGAGTGGAAGGACTATACGTAGTAGCTACTGAAACACCTGATTTTAATATTAATCTTACAACAGAGAAAGAACTAGGATTTGTCCATGATATAGTATGAACTAAACTACTATCTTTTGTTACGGTTACAGCAGTTACTGGTTGAGGAGTAGTAGGATCACCTAATACTGCAAATGAACCATTAGGAGTGCTGTAGTTACCTGAAAAATCATAAGTCCAAATAGAATAATATACTTTTTTATCTTTATCTGCGGAAGTATAATCTTCAATTACAAAACTATTTTTACCCTGATATACTAATGTTCCGTCAGTAGGAATAGCAGGAAAGCTTGTATAACTCTTTTTCAAAAGAACATAATCAAAATCAATTGGAGGATTATCCCATGATAATATTACTTTATATGGAGCAGATTCCCTATTTATATCCGCCCTAAAATTACCAGGAGAATCAGGAGGAGTTATATCTCCCGTTTCATAAGAATCCCAAATACCAGATCCATATGTTCTTGTTGCTATTGGTCCTTTATATGGAAATACATGATAATAATATATTTGTCCTAAAGTTAGTCCAGTATCTGTATAAATACCACTTGTTCCTAAAGAATAAAAAACATTTTCATCCAATGCTGGAGCACCATGTTCAGCAATATAAATATCTCTTAATCTTATATATTCAGTATAAGAAACTTTCGTTCCATCTATACCAGTAAGAACTTGTTCTTTTGTTCTAAATATAACAACCCCATCTGCTGTTAATGTGTTATTAGAATAACAATCATATGAAACATTTATTGAAGTTGTGCTTTCATATTGAGAAAGAGTTAAATCTTTCAAAGAAAAGAAATCAAATGTAAATCTAATTCTATCAAGAATCAACGGAGTATTATCATCATTTACAAACAACAATATTGATCTTGGAGACTGTTCTAATGAACCTTCTCCAGTGCTTAAATCATCATAACCAGATATTCTAGTTAAATATTCTCTTGATGTTCCATCAGTATCAAAAGTCAAAGTAGGCAAAACTTCATCCATGTAGAATTTTCTAAATAATATTTTATCAGTTCCGCATAGTTTAGATATTAGACTCCATACTGAAACGAAAGAAAATTTAATACTCATTCCGCTTTTAGCTGTAGCTGTAGTAGTAGCAAGTAAAGCACCCTCACCTATAGTTGTTCCTGTTCTTAATTCACAGGTAACAGGGATTTCAGCATATTTACCACTCTGGTCAGTTTCACAATAAATAGTAATAGTATCAGAAAATCCTGATTTGTCTGGCTTGAATGATTGAGCTATCATACCATTTTCAGTAATTGGCCATCCATTATATGTCAATGTTCCATCACCAGATTGTGCTTGTTTTTGATTTTCTTCAGAATCAACATTTACTATAAATCTTAAATCTTTAAATTGTTGTTGAGTCCAAGAACCTCCACTATATGAATATAAATGTCCTCTACTATACCCATCAGTTCCTACCCATGCCTTATATGATAAATAAATAATATCAGTTGTAGATGAAGATGTTTTTGTTCCAAATTTAATTAGAAAATGATAGGTTGTTTCTGCTTTTACAAGGTATGAATTCGACTGGTCATAATCTAATAATACTTTAGCATTATCATAACTACCTGGCATTATATAATACATAAAAATATCAGAATTATCTGGAGTAGGTTGATTATGAATATCTAATATTAAAGAACTTAAATCTATGGAAGTTGATTGAAATGAAGTTCCGACAACAATTGGGCCATTAGGTTCAATTGTAAAATTTGTTTGAGTTGCTAAAGGTGGGGATATAGATGATGTATCTATTCCCCAAGGGAATTTATGGACATGGTAGCTAGTATTAAGAGAATCAAAAGAAGCCATATAAATCCCTTAAGCAGTTCTTGAGTAAAATATTTGTGAGTATCCATCAACATCCATTTGGAAAACCAAATGAACAGTTCCATCAGGACTAGCTTTCATATCTGGATATTTTGCTTCTGAAGCACTTCTTGTTAATTTCGTATCTGTTCCCGATTGTCCAGAACAATTCCACCCATCCTCTATAGTATACCTGCAATAAAAAATATCAAATATTCCATCTCTATCATCTTGCCAAGCTACATAAATATCACCATATATAGTGCAAGCAATCCTTGGATATTTACTATCACCTACTGAATTTGTTATTCTTACATTTTTCCAATTATCTTTATTTGTAGCATAATAAACTTCATAACTATCGTGCCTTGAATCCATCCAAACAACATGTAAATATCCATTTATATCTACGGCTATATCAGGAAAGAAAGCATGTCCAGTAGCTGAAGCAGAAGGAGGTTTTGTAAAATACTGTGAACTTGCTCCTGCTAAATCGACTTCAGTAAAAGGACATCTACATGGTTCATCAGCCACAGAAAGTAAAGGAACAGGCGGTGCGCTATAATTTCCTGTATCTATGTAATCGTAATACCATGATGTTTCTTGCCAACCACTAAAACCTTTCCACTGCATATAATTCTTTACATATTCTTCTCTTGTCTTATTATAGGCTAGTTCAGTTAAACCAGAAAATTCAGAAGTAGTAGAATATCTATAAAAAGTGCTAAAAGAACTAGTCAATTGTATATCTGTTCCTGTTACTTCCCTTGTAACAAAAAAAGAATCATTTTGGGAATCACTTTTAGGAGTAGGAGCTATTCTAATAGATTTCTGATCTATAATAGATTGGATAATATATATCCCAGCATTTCTACCAGTCAATATTCTTAAACCATCACCTGCCCTCAATCCCGTAGATGCTATAGTAGGAACATCCGTATAAGTGACTACAGGATTATCTCTTTTACAAGCTAAACCAGAAGAAGTTAAAAGTGTTATTGTATAGGAAAGAGCGGCATTTGGATCTGCAATTTTAGAAATCAATAAATCAGATTCTAAAGTAGAAACACTTACACTACCTTCCTTTCCATTTATAATAAATCTAACTTCATCAATAGCCGGAAATATATTTTGATTCCAATTTAAAGTTTTAGCAGTAATATCAAATGATTCTATTACATAACTTCCTTCATATTTCCCGGAAAGTATTTGTAATGTATATCCTGTTTTTACTTTATCTATAGATGAACTAAGTATTTTAACAATATTCCTATCTAATACCTGTAAATCAGAACCAGAAGCAATTATCTTTTCTTCTACTGTTGCTTTATATATTTCATATTTATATAATCCTGGAGGAATATTTGACGCATCAATAATTGTAACTAAATACTCATATGTTTTCCTTGTTCCACCATTACATATTCTTCTTTTATTTGTATTATCAAGGACTCTTCCAACAGAATAATTAGATGAGGTTGTTCCTGAACTTGAATATAATTTTAATTGAGAACCACGTTGAACAGAACTTACTACAGTAGTATTAGATATGGCAACTATATAACTTTCTCCATTTTCCAATACTACATCAGGATAAGTTTTAGCCGCGTCTTCAGCATTATGAACACAAGCATCATCATTAGCCGCAGCAGGAGTAGATTCAAATGTCGCTTGAATATTATTGTTTAATATAATAAAAGGAGATGATGTATATGTTACCGATGGTTCAATAACAGCATTCCAACTAGTGCTTGCTTCTGATGTACTTAATATGTTATACGAACCTGCAAAATCACCTTCAAGGATAGTTAAAACATCATCCTTAACTATATTTTTAAGAGAAACAGGAACAGATACTGTATTACTTGATGTTATTTTTAGTCCTGAACCACTACCTAAAATCCCCCTTGCAGATGGAATTTTTCTATAATAAATATTATATCCATTTGCCATTGCTTTATGAAAAACACAATGAATATAAGAATCAGGTCCAGCTACCGATCTAGGAGCAAATGCGGCAGCAGAAGGAGAGTTGACTACTCCTTTATCAGTATTAACATATTCTGACTGATTTTGGGCTTCTACCATTTTTTGTTTTTCCAATAAAAAGAATCAATAATCTCTAATTATATTCTTTAATTATTATTTCTTTTCCTTTGACTTTTCAAGGGCCATGTATTTTTCTTTAAACAATTTTTCATTTGTTTTCATTATATCAGGAAATAAAAAACCAGGTCCATCTGTTGTTACATTTCCAAAATGATGAACAAATGTATCGAAAGCAATCCAACATTCATATCCTTTTTGTTGCATTTTACAAAAAATATATTTATCTTCCCATCCTCTAGGCCAAAATTCTTCATCGAAATAACCTATTTCAGGATCATTGAATATGTTTCTATCAAACATCATACAATAAGAAGAAATTTCAGACATATAAAAATGAGTTACAACTTCGCACATCTCTTTTGTTATTTTCCCCGCTTCTTCTAAAAGTCCTTCTGGATAAAGAAGTTGTAAACATTTCTCTAAATCATTTTTTAATGGTTTTATAGTTTTATTAGGTATTTTTATAGGAACTAATTCTTCATCCCTTTCACTTTTTCCAATAAATTTATTATACAATTTTTCTATTCTTGAGGAAGATTCATTAGCATAATTTGTCAATGGAACAATTACTGCCATTTCATCTATATCATCTTTTAGAAAATGATTTTTCATTTTTGTAGCCCAATTAGGCGTCACTATAACATCATTATGAACAAAAGCAATATGGCTATATGTTTCTGGAATATGTCTTATTCCCTCATTACAGGCTGCCGCATATCCTTTATTAGATTTAAGAAATACAACTTTATCAACCAACCCTTTATCTTCCATTGTTTGATATGCTTCTTTAGATCTTGGAAGAGAATTATTATCTACCAAAACTACATGACATTTCTTTCTATCTGGAGATTTATTTATAGAATCAATACAAAAATCAGTATAAACCCTCATATTCATGGAAACTACAACTACACCTGCAATATTTTTTTCTTCCATTTCATTTTTCTCCAATAAAAAAGACAATAGAAAATTATATTTCCACTGTCTTTAATTATATAACATTTTCTATGAAAATTATTGACTTTTTCTTCTTTTACCAGCAGTAACAATAAGTCCTAATTCAACTAAATTCTTTGATTCCTTTTGGATTGTTTGTCCTCTAATAACATCCTTTAAAAAAATATTTATTTTTGAGATAAAATCTTTAATTAAATTATTTACAATTTCTAAATTATTTTTATCAGTCCAAATAATTTTAATATTATTGTAAATATCTATAATTTCATAAGAACCTTTTTTTATTTTTTCAATAATATTTTTAACAACTTCTTTATAATTTTCTTTAGATAATTTTATATTACTCTTTTTAATAATATTTTTTATTAAAGTTAATCTTAAATCTTCTGGTTGATCACTAGGTCTTATCAACTGTGTTTCCCATTTATCTTCATTTATATTATAAAAATTACGCCATATTTTTAGAATATATTTATATGCTTTGATTTCTTCTTTTTCTAATAATTGTTGCATTATTGGTCGTATTTGTTCTGGTTCTTGTCTTTGCTCTTGCCTCTGTTCTTGTTCCTGTTGTTTTCTCTGTTCTAATTTTATTTTTGCATTTTTAAGACGATTTAAATATTCACCTAAATCTAACATACACGCATCAATAGACCATATTATAGAATATAGTTGTGGATTTGATAAATTTCTCAAACAAGGTAAAATAGTACTGAATTCCATAATTTCATTTATATTTTTATTAAAATAATCCTTTATATGTTTCAATAAATATTGATTTTTATTTACTATATCTTTGAAATGACGTGTTGATTTTGCAATTAGATCTTCACCAAAATTTATAGTTTTAATTAATTCTATTTCTTGTTTTTTAGTAACATTTTCTCCCCATCTTCTCATAATATTATTATAACTTTCATAAAAAAAACTCATTCTTCTACAAAGTGATTTATACTGAAAAAATATTTGTTTAAGAATTGAATTTTCTGAATCAGTAATAGCTATCTTTTTTAATAAAATATCAGAAACAATATTGTCATGGGAAGTTATGATTCTCATACGTATATATCCTTAAATATTTTCATCACCTATAGCTGAAAATGCATCCATAAATGCCTGTTTCTGTTCATCAGTAGGATTCTGACCAATATAATCAGCTATATTAAAACCACCTGACTTGTCACCACTAGCATATTTTTTCAAACAAGTTAAATCAGCATTCAAAAGATAATCCATCCATTCAGGCAATTTAGTATCATTATCTTTAATAAATTCATTAAAAAATTCAGTATTTTCTTCTTTTTCCATGACTTTCTCCTTTTCTTTTTATTCCTAATTATATTTATATTTTCCTGCAACTATCAATAATTAAATTAGAAACAACTTTCCAGTTTAATTTCTTTCTTATTGATTCCAGACCTAAATTTTTAATTCTTCCACAATTTATTGAATTTTCGTAAGCATAGCGCATTAAATGCGCCAGATGATTCACAGAATAGACTGGCCATTCCAGTCTATTGAATAATGGGTTCGTTTCTACCAACTCCGGATCAATTGGAGACCAGCCAGTATGTTTAACTAATAAACTATTATCATAATCCATAAAGGCTCTGTTCCCACCAGTTTCAGGCCCAATAGCCAATAATCCACAAGCCATTGCTTCAGCAAACGGCAGACCAAATCCCTCCCTTGAAACCTGAACAAAACAATCAAAAGTCCTGTAAAAGCTTGGTATTAAAAAAGATGAAATATCATACCCATATAATAAAATAACAGGTGTTTCTTTTCTACCCTGTTCTCTTTTTAATCCTTCTATTTTCTCCATTATATTTCTTAATCCATTTACATCCATAGTATTATAGTAAACTTTTAATGTTAAAGTTACATCATCTGTTTTCTTGAAAGCATTCCAATATGCAGTCAATAACTCCTTCCAACCTTTCCTAGCCGTAAAATCAAATAAAGCAACAAAATTAAATCCTTTTAAATTACTTATCTGCCATTTTTCTCCATCTGGACTATAAAAATCAGTATCTATTACATGAGGTATAACTTTAATTTTATCAGCAGAAACACCTGTGTTAACAAAACTCTCTTTAGAATATTCAGAACCAGTTAATAAAATATCAAATTCTTTTACTCTTTCCGCCCAAATCTCTGGAACTGTCTTCATCTCAAAAATAGAATAAATAGCATTAAATTTATATTTTTCTTTTGGATGAACAACATCAGGAACTTGATGTTGTATCAATATATCATTTTCAACTTTATTGCTAAATAATTTTTTATATAATTCATTTATTTTATCATCTATTCCCTTACCCCTTAAATTTACACTTCTACTTTTATTTATTGCTCTTATATTTCTCCCTGCTTTATCTAATGCCCATATGTAACCTCTACCGGCTGTAGCGTAGCCAGAACAATCAAGTAATGGTCCTTCCCATGTTATATCTGTCATAGTTCCACCAATTTTATTGTTTGCCCTAAAGAATATCTTTCAGGTTCAGTAGGAATTGCTTCTTTTAATATATCAATAGTTATCCTTGGAACCATTTTACAAATAGAATCAATAAATTGTTTTCCTATATTATTATAGGATAATTTCTCAACTATTTTCCTTGCTCTTTCTTTTTTATTTATATAGTCATAAGATGGAGATTTTAATAATAATTGACATAATGAATCTTTATCTATCTTTGCCCACAAAGTTCCTTCATAAGAAGGAATTTGTTCTAACATACCCTTATCTGATTTTTGAAAACCATTATGAGATATAAGATTACAAGTATCTGCTTTGCAAAAATCACAATTACCACCAAATCCTGTAACTATACATGGTAATCCTATAGCCATAGCATTTGCAATATTTAATCCGAAACCCTCACCATAATGAGGACTTACAAAACAATCAGCAGATGACATGAACCCAGGTAAACTATCTCCACTCATAGGAGCAGAAATAATATCAATTTGTGGCCATTCCCTTTTCTCTACTCCTGAATTCAAAGCAGCTACATTTACGCAATTCCTTATATATGTCTCTGGGCCAATTGTTTTTATTAACAACCTAACATCTTTATTTTTTCTAAATGTTTTGACAAAACATTCAATTAATTCTCTCCAACCCTTTCGATATAACCAAGAATTCATATAAAGAAAAGTATATTTATCTTTATTGCCACAATTTCTATATTTATATAATCCTAAATCAACGGCATGAGAAACAATACTCATTCTTTCTTTTGGAAATCCTATATCAAGAAAATTAGAATAACAAAAATAAGAAGGGACAATTACAGCATCAAATTTAGAACAAATATCATTCCATATAGTAGGAATATTATTAGATTCACAAGCTACAACTGCTATGTTTGCCAGAGCACCTTGAGATATATTTAGATTACCTGGGAAGAAATGAGAAATGGCAACATAATTAGACCTAATTAAATTTTTTGATAAATTTAATATTTTATTATATGTTACTATATCTAATCCACTTCCATCACCAATACCATCTACAGACACTGGAACCTGATTATTATTTATGCCTATGGAATAACCATAAGCGGCATAGGCAAACCCAGAAACATCAAAATTACATTTATATAAAATTGGCATTTAATTTTTTACACCGAAATTAAATAATTGTCATTTCTTAAAATACGTACATCATTTGGAAGTGTGATTCCACCCTGTCCAAACTGCCTTAAAATATTCCCATCTTCATCTATTGCTATAATTCTTCCAGCATTATTTGTTAAAATAGCTCTTTCGCTCAAAACATATGTTCCATCTTTAGTATTATACTGTGCATCTGATGGATATAATCCATCAGAACTCGTATATTCAAAAATAACATTCAATCTATCTCTGTTCACCAATACAACAACACCAACATAATTCTCTACTATTGCTTTTATATCTGTAGTTGCTGCTTCAGGAACAACAATACTCAACGCACCTGTTCTTTTCCTTAAACCTGCAATTAAAATATCTTTACTTGGTAACTCTTTTGCCCCACCTAAAGTAATTAAAGTAAAATATATATCATCTATATATTTAGATACTGTCAAATCACTTGGATCAATTATATTAAAAGATGTTATATTTGTTTCTGGATTAGATGGTGTTTTAGAATTACATACTAAAAAATCACCATCTGATCTAATTGACGCAGAAACAGGAGCTTTAAGCCAATCTACCCAATATACATTATTGGTAGTAATAGGAAGACCTAAACTATTAGCAATAGCTTTATATTGTGCATTATTGCTATCCCATTTTCCTGGTAATGCTTGCTCTTGGAAATAAATATATACATCACCAACTAATGCTGTTTCTAAAAATTGAGCAGATTTAGTAGATAAAAGAATATGAACAACAGAACCACCTGAAAATGGATTCAAATCTGAATTTACTGCAACATCTACAGGTAAAAGATTATATTCAGTTGTTCTTGTTCTTAATAAAATATACGCAGGATTTACTGTCCCTTCTCCAATACTTTTACTTAATGGAACTGATATTAATTTTTTATTTCTATTATATGTTGCTCCCAATGGAAAGAAAGCAGCAACATTAAAATCAGTAACCCAATTAGCTGCATAAATAGATGACACCTCCCCAGTTTTATCAACAATAGCTAATCTATCGTTCAATGTATCACTTACAAGAAATGTTCTATCTCCTAATCTACTCAAATCTGTAGGGAAAGTAAAACTAGGAGTTTGATTAAATATTCCTACCGCCTGTTTAGGCGATAAAGGTAATTTTTCACCAGTAGTTCCATATACACCTACATCATTCGTATCCAATTGTTGCAATAAACTACCAGTTAGATAAGTAGTATCTCCTATACGGATAGGACTCAATATCCTTATTTCACTTGGAACTGTATATGTATCTATATTTATTAAACTTAAACCTGAATCCCAACCTGCTTTACTATTAATAATAAAAGTATCAGTTTCAGAAGGTAAAGCATATCCTACCTTTACTGTTCTCAAAACTGGAGTAGAAGATCTTGAAGCATTCGATAAAAGTTGAATTTCTACTTGGATATAAGTTGAATCTTCAACTGAAAGAACATCGCCACTAACAGTTATATAAGAACTCCAAGCGGCATTAGTTAATCCTGATTCAGTATTAGCAATCCTCACCCTGCTCCTTATTGATGTCCCTGCAGGTGTATCACCAGACCATGATAAACTTCGCCACTGGGAAGGCTGTGGCGTGTTATAGGTCAAGAATACAGCCCCCTGTGCATCATATAGCAACTCATCTCTTACTGTTATATCACCAATAAATATATCAAATGGAACTAATGGATTCCATCCTTCATCAGTACTTGTTACAAAATCTAAACTACTAACACTTGACCTCGAATATTCATCTATTTCAAATGTCTTAACTATATAACCATCTGTAATTTCATCCTCTTCTAAAATAATAATATCAGTTGTTTCTTCGCTATCAACTATTCTCATTGTAATAGGAGGATGGGTAGTAGAAGCACTTCTTATTGCTATATCTAATTTTGTATATGTATTTAGATTTACACCGCTCAAATCTTTAGAAAAATTGATAGCAGTTCCTTCTTCAAAATGCATATTTCCAGCAAATGGATTATCATCATATTTTCTTACTTCATCACCTTTCATATAACTTGAAGATAATGAAGTTATCGTTTTAGTCCAGCCTGGAATATCTTCTGCATCCAATTTAACTTCCGTAAAATTCTCAATTACTAATTCCCTAACTGGTTGAAGTAATTTAACTTCTCCAGTTAAAAGATCAACATCTGTATTTGTTTTTGTTGCTTTAGAAAATACAGAGGCTCCAGAGGCTGTGAAGAAAGAAACAGTCCCAGTAACCGCTGGAATACCTTTTATTTCATGTTTATCTTTATCTACAATAGCAGTAGTAGCATCGTAATCAATAAAAGAATCATTTGTTATGCCAGGAATGATAGCTAATTCATTATAGAAATAATCATCAAAATCTGCAATAGTATGTTTCATAGAAAGAACATATTGTAATAAATTTATTGTATTTACTTCGCCTAATAGAACTCCATTAGGATTCTGTAGCGATTGAACAAAACTATCTATTTGGGCGTGAGTAATTACTCCAGCATTATCTAAAGTAGTATGGTCTATTTGAGGTATTCTTGATACAGGGAATTTCCCAGTTGTTATTTGAGAAGCATCAAGATCAGAAACTCTATATCCTGGTAATTTTCCTCTAACTTCTTTAGACAAATCAATTTTAGTAGGTTCATTTTGAGCACCTGTATGTCTATGCCTTGCAATTTCATTTAATATTGCTTCCAAAAATCCTATATTTGTTTTTAATGTATTATCTACAGATACTACAGATTGCTCATTTGTTGTAACAGAACCTAATAATAATCTATTATTGTCCGTTCCTCTTGTAGTTAAAAATAAAAATCCAGGTTTAACTGAATAGGAAAGTAATTGGGATGCTACTGCATATATAAAAACTGTAGAGTTTGGTGGAAGATTATCTAAAGAAACAGGAGTTGTTGTAGCAGCATAAGTCCAATTTATATATCCTGCACCTACTCCAATTGAAATAGATAAATTACTAGAAGGTATAACTTCCCATCCTGATACTACACCATTACCAAATACAGAAAACAATCCATATAATTGGCTATCTATTATTTCAAAACGTGTTCTATCTGCTGCTGGATCAGTTACATCATTATCTTCAAAATATGGAAGACCAAAATATTGTGTAGTTTTCATGTTACGTCTCCCAGATGCCTAGCTACTCGCTCTACTGGACTACCCCATCTACTCACTCCATCAATAAACATAGGATAACCATTTAACTTTGTTATTTCTATTTTTTCAGAATCTTCAGTCAAAATAGTATTAGGTGGAGAATTAGAAAGAGTCTTCATTCTACTATCTTCAACAATACCACCTACAACTTCTCTCATTCTGGAATCAACTAATCTCTGTATATTAGATAAATTAATTAAAAGATCCATTTATATATTCCTATATTATGTTTGTTCATCACCATCTGTCTCAATTTCACCATCAGCATCTTGCTGATCCATCCATCTCTGGAATCTAGCACTTGCTCTTCTATCTCTAACAAACCATTCAGCAGATATGTTGCACCAAAAATTATTCTCCGCTATATTTATTTCGTTAGTAACATTAGTTATTCTTGCAAGATTCCAGTCAATAGAGACTATGTCATTAGGTCTTAACCATAAATTTCCCTGCGTTTGAACAGAAAAACTATATGGAGGTATATACATTGTTCCAACTAATTGAGAAATGTGTTTTCTTAACTCTTTTCTTCCACCCAATGCTGGAAGTTGTTGCATAAATGGTTTCACAAATCCTATATAACCTGGACTTTGCCAAACTGCCAATGCGGCATAATTAGTATCTCTAGCTAAAATTATATTTCTTGATTTAGCATCAACTGACGCTATCTGAATAGTTGTAAAACAATCACTAGCCATTCTTTTTATATTTCTACTTCCATATATAACATATGCAGGGTTTATCATAGTAACATGATGATCTACCCCATCATTCAAATCGTTATTACCTGGTTGAGAATTAATATATGGTTTAGAAAATAAATGGGGAATTAAATTTAATAAAGCACCACGATCTGTTGGACCATATTCAGTACCATCATCTGTTACTAAAACACCATATTCAGTTCCCCAAGGAAGTTCTGTATACATCAAATTTCCTAGTCTATCTACCCATAAAGTTCTCCATTCTTTATGAGCAGCACCCATCATAGCTTCCAAAAAATTAGTTCTTGCTTGTGGTCTAGCAGCAGGTTGTAAAAACGTATATCCCATTGGCATAACAAATGGCCTATTTCTTGTCGTATATTTTTCTATATATACATACCCACCACTTTGCACAGCCCTTCTCTCCGAAACAGTCATTCGAGCAGGGTTTACGTTGGAATATAATCTAGACCTATTTGATGGAACACTATCTACAGAATAAGGAGCACTTGCTGAACCTAATGGAAAAGGATATATCTTCCTTACAGGATACATTGGTCTAACACCAGCCCTCATACATATATCAGAAATAAGTGACCAAGCATAGACTCCATCATAAAAAGGATAGTTCATTTCTATTCTTTTTTCAAAAACATGCATCAAATCTTGGCATTCTAATTTTACATCTTCACCTACAGGAAATGTATCTACCGAACCACCTAAACACAGTCCAGTAAATAAACATAAATCAGAAAATTGAGATTGAGAAGTTCTACTACCTAATAAATCTTCTCTATCTGATATGCCATCTGTAAAGAATCTATTTTTATAGTAGACTCTTACTCGCATATATGTAACCCTATCTATTAATTGTTCATATCCTTTAGTTGCAAAAGGGCTATTATACATTCCACCTGTAATTGGCGTATTTGTATGATAACCTCCAAGATTTAACGGATTACGTCCACCTGAAGTCCTATCTTTTTTAGCAACCCCACTATTTTCCATAGGTTCTACAGGAACCCATCTATTTTGCATAACCATATTAAGTTTATGAGATAATTTCCAATATTCTTCAGCATCCCAGTTTTCAGTAATGACTTTTACATCCCTCGTTATATCCATAGTTCTTCTTCGCAATGGCATTGGTTCAATTTCTCGCCATACTTTACAGAAAAATAAAATAGGAGATAACGAATTCTGTATTTTCGCACCAGTAAGTCCAGAATTTATAGCTATTGCTCCATCTACTCCCAATACTGATTCAAAATCATCAGTACTATTTATCCCAGTAGCATTAAAAATTTCCCATGAAAAAAACCTATAACAACTTTCTCCAGCAAATAAAGAGGCAACCAAATCTATTTCTCTGGATAAAACTTTTGCTGTAGGTCTATTAAGATCAGATAATCCTATATTCTTTTCTTTTATTACTCTAGGAATTAATAATATGACAGGTAATTGTCTAGTTGAATTTATTGGAGTATAGGCATGTTTCCTATAATCCTTATTTTTCATTGTTTCATTAGCAGTATCAAGCCAACCATTCAAAGCCTCCGTATCCGGACCACTTACAACACCTAACCCATCAGAAACACCTTGAACTAAAATAGTTCCACCTAATACAAATTTTTTAGGCATTGACATATAATGCCATTTAGTAGCAAAATCTTCTATAGGATAATCTGCTGGATCACACCCTGGTTCATCTACATCTAATTGATGAGGATTGTCATCGCTATCATTACTTGCTAATACATTAGTCACCATTAATTTTTCATCTGCCTGTCCGCCAGCAAATGGGATTACGGTATCCGCACTCCACGCTTCACGTACTGCATATCCTTTGTCTTTAAATATAAGAGGAGAACATTGAAAAGAAACTTGCCTACCACCACCATAAATATTCAACTCTCTTCCAGCTAAATAAATAGGATTCCTAATATTTTTTCTTTCTTTTTCTCTACCACATTCTTCGCCTTCCCCATAATTGATAACAGGCAATTGCCAATTAATAGTATATACTTCATTTCCGCCAAAATTAAGAATAACATTATATCCACAAGAAATAATATCCACGTATGCATTTTCATCTACATTTGGTAGATAAGAATTACCTCTTGACCATAATGTTTGCACAAAATATTCAGCAGCACTATTAGTTTGTGAAATCACAGCTTCTAATTCTGCTTTTTTAGTTTCAACATCTGCTCTTAACCTTACTAATTCTTCTTCTGGATAATCATTATCCTCCCCAATTTCCAAACGTCTCAAAGCTGTTGTATAGTTTTCACAAGCTCTAGTGTATCTATTATTTAATTCTTCAGGGTTAGATTGTGGATCGAAAAGAGAAATAGCTTCATTCTGCATCTGATCCAGACAACCATTTTCTCTTCCAAGAAGTGCTTCTGGAATTCTTTTACGCGAAACCCACCTTACATCAGATTTAGTAAAAACAAGAAAATGGCTTTCTGCATCTGAATTATTTCCAAATTGAAGTATAGCATAATCTCCAGATAGTAGTTCTCCAATAGGAATAGCTCTATTTAATTCAGGATGAAGAGAATTTTTACTTATTACATTACCTAAAGCTAAAGAATATAATTGCACACCACCATCAACCGCTTTCAATGCTTCTGCTACTGTAGTAACCCCCGTAAGAAGAGCCGTAACAACACCAACAAGATTGGCAGGAGTATCATATTGAATATATTGCAAATTAGATAATAAAGAATCGTTATATTCCGTACCAAATTGTCTTATTTTTACTCGTATTCCAAAAATACCTGATGTATATGCTTGAGCTTGACTTGTATTATCGCATCCTAATAATATATTAGGATCATTAGTTGTCCTTCTATTTTGCATACCAGCTATTTTAGCTAATCCCCAATTATTACCTATACCATTAAATCCTTGCGGATTACCTATGACATAACCACCTGAATACGCACTATTACCACCAAAAAATTTAGATACATATGTTCCCCATACCCCACTAGATGAAGCAGGGAATTGTATTGTTCCATATTCACCTGTCTCTGATTTTTTTAATACCTCTTTTCTCCAATCAGGAGTAGTTGAAGCAGCACTAGTAGCATCGGGAGGTGGATTAGGAACAGGAGGAACGTTATTACTATTTCTAAATCCAGATATTATATCACGAGCTATTTTTGTTTTTGTACTTATAAAACCAGCAGAAAAAGATACACTAGGAATCACATCTCCAACTTCAAGAATTGTTTTTTCTCCAATCCAATTATTAACTGAATACCATGTACTTACCAATCTTTGAAGATATGAATATTTATCTTCACCTGGAACAAAAGCAATTTTACCATAATCCTTTGTAGCAGTAATAGAAATATCAGCATTTAAAAATCGTTGAACGCGATTTAATACTTCTTCATATGCAGCTTTAGCTGTTGCTAATGCTTGATTTAATTGCGCTATATTAGGTGCATTAGGATTAGCTGCAACAACTGCCTGTGCTGCTAAATAAGCACTCTTTTTTGTTGTGAATTCAGCAGCTAATTCAGGATTGTTTTGTAAAGAAGCTCCTAGTAATTCTGCTTGTAAATGTCTTATAGCATCTGCTCTTCCTTTTGTATCGCAATTCCTTAACACATAAGTAGAATAAGAATTAGTTGTATTCTCATCTATCGCCAATGCCATCCCATCTATCCCATCTGGCAAATACATAACATCCTGCTCTACAACCTTTGCTATTCTTTTTACTTTATTGTCTTTTACTTTTGTTACTAATGTATTCTCACCTGTGGCAAAAGTATAATCCCTACTTGCTCTAGGATTCAAATCTAATGGCATACCATCATATATATCTAATGCTATACGCACTAAACCTGTATTTTGAGTACCACTAGTAAAAAATTGAGGAGTAGCCATTAATTAGAACCTCTTAATAGTAGAAGGAATACCTGTATATATCTTTGCTCCATCAGGTGAATCTTCCCATCCTTGATATGGAACACCTTCATATGTTTTTACTTCTTTAACTGCTCCAGTAAATGGAACTCTAGCATCTAATGTACCAGAATCATTAGCTCTAATCCCGGATACCTCCCAATCATCGTCATCATTACCTTTAGTAGCTAATAATAAAGTATCTGCAGCACCGACAAACATCATTATTACACCACCTTTATTATCTTGACAACCTGTAGTATTTTGATCAGGTAAGCTCTCGTAAAAAGAATAAAATATATCCATTTGATCTTTACCTGTTTCTGCTCTCAATATAGCTCTATTAAATTTTATATATCCTCCTAACATTAAATCATTCATAGTCTCAACATTCCAACCACCATATACAGCTACAGGCGCATAAGTTATATTACTAGGTTTATTTTCTATTAAATTAGACGATTCTCCTGTCTGAACAGATTGAGTATCTGAAACAACAGTTCTTGTTCCAAAAATATCAGCTATAGTATAAGGATCAGAATCTAACATTGCTCCTTCAATATCTTTTGTATAAAAAACACCTTCTTTTACATACCCAAAACAAAGTCTTTTATATGCTCCTTTTTTGCTCTTATCATCAGTTCCATATTGAACTATACTAAAATTATCTAATTTATCTCTTGGATGTAAAGTAATACCTACAGTTTTAGGCCATTTAGTGTCAGGAGTATCTCCATAAATAGGAGGCCATAAAACATTAGCTAATTCATCCCCATCTTTTACAGTAAGACAATGCAATCCCTTTTCTCCATCAAATAAAATATAAGAAGTTCCAATAACAGAAGGGATCACTACAAACTGTTCTCCAGCATATCCTACGTTAGAAGAAGCAACAAAGAAAGCTGGCGAACTCCTTACATCTGTTTCCATTTTATTTATTGTTTCTAAATCTAAACTAGCTTTTAATGGTTCTTCATTATTACCACTAGAATAACTATAATCACTTTGTAATGCCAAAGCAGGTATTTCCATCCTGCATAATACATTATTGCAAGTATAATATAAATAAAACATATTTGTTTCTTCTCTAAATATTATATAAGGTTTAGAGAAGACTACATTCATATTAAATACTTTTTGACCATCTATGGTTGTAGTATTACCATCTCCCGCTGCAATAATAAATGTATTAGGTATTCTAACTATAGCCCTTAATCTTATATATCTTAATGGATCCTGTTTAGGCCAACATAACCATAAATCAATTTGTCCATCATCTGATTCTGTAACTATTACAAGTTTACCATTATTATCACGAGCAGAATGTCTCGATGGTCCAAAATGACAATTGGTTGAACTATTCAAATTGTAATTTACTTTTGTTATTCCTGTATTTAATACAATATCATAAGATACAGTTTTAGCTGGATAAACTTCGACATTCTTATCATACCAAATTATACCATTTATCAATACTGCTGAATTTTGTTTTTTATTTGAATATAAAATAACTAAATATCGACTACTATCCGTTACTTTGAAATGATTTATTGGAATTAAATTATAGTTAAAACACGTATCTGTTTCTTCATTTAATTTATTGGATAAAATAATAAATTTATCCATTGTAAAATTAGCACTCGAAGGATCTACAGAACTATAACCTATTGCTGCTATTGTATTTGCATTTATACTTGTAACAATACCAGATATAACCAAAGAAGCTAAACTAGAATCCAAAGTAGACCATCCTACATCATTCTGCAAATCAATATATGCAATTCTTAATTTATCATATGTGGGATTGTAATAATTAGATATACTTGAATGAATTGTATCTGTATATTTTATACTTGAAGGAATTATTGTATTTGTTCCAAACAATGAACTTGCATATACTGGAATAGGATATAAAGAATCAACTTGAGTCCCTGGAACACCTGATAATGTATTAAATCTATTAGCTGTATTCTCTGTATTTTCATCTTGTTCAGCTAGTTTAGGAACATCTGCCGTATTAATAACATAAGCAGACATAATTCCTGATTGAACGCTAGTTATTGGATTATATAGCACTACTACTTGAGAATCTATTCCAAAAATAGAACATGTTAGAAAAGGTCTTCCACCTGTTGCTGTCCCTATACCAAAATATCTCCATTGCCTACCAATTCCTTCTGCATCAAATGATTTAAATCCAGGGTCTTCGTATTCTATAACAAATCTTAATTGTTTCCCTGGTTTGGGTGTAGGTGGAACAATATTATATATAGGAGTATCAAAAGTTCCAAAAAAATGACCACCTTTCAAGTCAATGTTTAATCCTACACTAACAGGATCTACAGAAAAACTTGCTTCATATATTAGATAAAAAAGAGTTGGATCAGTTGAAAACATTCCTGGAATAAATTTAGAATTATATGGATTATTTAAAAAAGCTAAAGAACCATTTATAGCTAAACTACTCCATAATCCCATACCAATAGTAGGGACTTTTACTCCATCTGGAGTAATTAAAGATCTTTGAGATACATCAAATATAACATGTTTATATTGTTTTGATAAATTGTATCTATATTTTACTTGATCAGGATCATCATTTACTTTTGCAATTTCGTCTAAAAGACTCTCGTAAACTTCTGGAGGATTAACCCATTCACTACTTTCTACGATCCTCCATCCATGAAATTTTTTACTTACTAAACTTGTTTGATTAATAGAACGAACAACTGTAGGATTTTGAGAAGCAATAGCTAAATATGGACCAGCATTATATATCAAAGAATTAGATATAGTTTCAACACCAGGTATCTCTCCTGTTGTAGCTCTTTGTAATGCTGCCGCTCTCTCTGCTTCTAATAATGCTATTTCTGCATCTATTTGAGCTATTACTGTCCTTGTTTTTTCATAATTTTCTATTATTTGTTCTCTAATAGCATCATTTTCAAAAGCCACTTGTTCATCAACTTCACCTGCAGCACCACGCTCTATATTTTCTGCTTCTAATTGTTGTCTAGCTAATTCTAATGTAATAGTTGTCTCTTCTCTTATTAGATCGAAAACGGGAAAAAGAGTAAGCGAAGAAGCTAACCAAGCAATTTCAGCCCATATTCCTGTATTAGCTTGAGAATATCTTTCAAGATTATTATATGCCGTTTCAGTCATGTCACTTAAAAATTGTGCAAGTCCATGCACAATAACATTGGTTACATAAGATACTTGTCTAAGTGTAATATCATGTAAAAGACCTGCAACTTTACGTGCAAGAACTAAAAAAGCACTCCCGATAGCATTCAATCCACTCCATATCTGTGCTAAAACCAGTCTTGTTTCTTCCCAATGTATTTGAGTAGCTATAGCATTAGCTTCCCTTTGTGCAGCCCCATTATAGAAAGCACTACCTAATAATTGAGCCGATGAAGCTAAATTTAAATTACTATTTGATTGTATAGTTGAAGATACAGGAACATTTGCCTCCCATTCATAAAATCTATATACAATACTTTTTACCTGTTGACCAAATATCTGTGGTTTAGTAATATATGCAGGACCAGTTATACTTGATATACCAGCTTGTAATACATACCATGCAATCTGTATCCATTGACGCATAACATGATTCGTTATTGCAAAATAAGTAACATATATTTTACTCGCATTGCTCACAACACTATTAGAACGACTAAAAGGTCTACCTGTTACTTTATCAAATAATTTTATTCTTTTTGTATCTGATTTTCTCGCAGTAGAAGAAATAGGATAAGCTATAAATGGATTATTATATACTACCATAGAATCAAAAAGATTAGAAGATAATTGATCAGCCCTAACTAATTGATTATTTTCATTTACTAATAAAGCTTGGTCATCAACTATTGTTATTTTAGAAATACCAGCATAAACAACATAATCTTTTAATATATAATTACTTAACTCTATTTCATCATCTCCCAATCCTTCATAAACAGTAGTATCTGCTAATTTTACTAAATCTACTACTTCGTTTTTTACAAATTTAGTTTCAACTAACTGAACAACCCAATTTGTTTTTAAATCATAAGTATCCATTATACTTGTGCCAAAATTAGCTATAGCTAATCCAGCACCAGGTAAAGCAGATGCCATATTCAATTGAAAATCATTCATATCCCTTCCAAATGAAAATCTTAAATCATCATAACTATATTTCATATCCAATACATTTTTATATCTAAATTTAACAACAGGAAACATAGACTCTGGAACTACCCCATCATATACGAATGGATGAGTATTAACCCCATTTATAGAAATATAATTAGGATATGATATATCTTTTGGATGATTGATAAATCTCATACCATTTAGGTATGAAGGTGGACTACTTGGTCTTTCAGCTTGAATAGATATGACGTTTGCAGACATAGTGTGTCCATTTTTAACTATATCCTAGAATTAGCCCCAGCACCAACAGTTGGTTGAGTATTAGAAAATGGAGATTTAGAACCTAACTCTTTAAATACATTATTTAATTTTTCTGTAATTGTATCTAATACCTTTTTCTTCAAATCATCTGGACTTGTTCCTTTAGATTCAAATTTCATTCCATTCATGTTTATTACTACATTTATACCACCTGCAGCAGCTTCTGCTGTTGGTTTTATCAATGTCCCATCTGCAGCCCTTGTTCCTCCTTCTACTATCTTCGCCCCCATATTATTTTGCATAGTAGGAGAAACTTTTATCTCTCCAGAAGCAGCACCCATCCCCCCACCATAAATACCTGCTCTTCCTGCTTCTGTTCCCGCTGCAAACATAGTACCAGGTTGCTTACCTGTTGCTGCTAATGCGTTTATATTTACTGTAGCTGACTGTGTACCATAAGCACCTTTAAGAAATGCATCATTTATTTTTGCAGTCTGCTGTAAACCAGCCGCAGTATATTGCATAGATGGAGCAGTTAAACCTGTGCCAATACCACCTAATGCCATAGCGCCAGCCGCACCTGTAGTTCTCATCAACTCTCTAGTTCCCATATCCTGTTTCTTTATTATCTTCTCAAATCTACCAGCACCAGTATCAAAAGCTTCCATTGCCTGTAAATAACCTTCCCTTAACTCTTTCGTCATATCTACTTCTTTAGATAATAAATTAATTCTTTCTGTTTGTTGTTGTTTTAATTGAAACTCTAACTGTCTTCTTAAATTAGCATTTTCTCCTGCTTGTTTAATTTGCTGTTGGGTAGATATAATCTCTTGCTCGATTATTGCTCTTTCTTTTTCAACTTGCTGAATAACCTGTGCTCTTTGTTGTATTGTTACGCCAATACCAAAATTCATTTTTTCAGCTAATGACATTTCTGATTCAGCCAATGAAGTCGAAGCTCTTTGAAATTCTAATTGTTTTTGATAATATTGAGTGGTTTTTGCTACTATCATCTCAATTTCTTTTGTCTGTAATTCTCTCTTCTTACCTTGCAAAATAATCATAGATTGTTTACTTAAATTATTTTCTGCTAATGCGTCATCCATAGCTTTCTTGAATTCTGCAGCTTCTTTTTCCTTGCCAGCTATTGTTTTAATAGCATCATATGCTTTTTTAGCACTATCATACGCTTCTTTGGAACTTCCAATTTGATTATCTATTTTCTCTTGCTCTAGTTTAACTAATTCTCTTACAGCAAATATTTGTTCATCATATGCCACACTATATTCTGATAAAGGAGCAAATCCTTTATTTAAATATTCTACTTGTTTTTGCAATCCCGAAATTACTTCATTTTGTTGTTTTGAGGCATTTTCTGTTCTTGCTCTAATATCTTCCCATTTCGTAACACTTACACCTAACTCTTTATTATATATATTTTTAATATTATCTGCCATTATGTCAGCTTGCGTTCTCGTCTCTTTTTTATCTCCTAATCCAGCTAGTCCTTTTTTAAGATTTTCTATATTCATTGCTATATTATCAGCCATATTACTAAATTCTATTCTAAACTTTTTAGTTGATTCTGCTGCTTCCTCCCAATAAGGAGAAAAATATCCAAAAAATCCCATTACTTTTTCGCCACACCACATTGCAACTTCTGCCGTAGTTTGTAAAGATGATATTATTATAGGAATAGCTTTTCCCATTATATCCATTACTTGCATAACAATTGATTTTATTTGAGGAACTAAAGTATTTCCTTTTAATCCTTGAGCTACATCCTCAAATGACCGTGATATTGTCTTTATCCTTTCTCCAATTTCAGTAAAAATAGGGCCAACCATTTTCAGAACTGCAAGTTTTATGTTAGCAAATGCAGCGTTTAACTGATTTTGCAATGTAACACTTTGCGCTCTCTCCTCATTCAATTTCTTTTGTTCTGATGTTAATAATGCTAATGGCATAACTGAAGTCATCATTTCATCTGCTTGTTCTTTACTTAACCCTCCAACTTCTCGCATATGTACATATAAAGCTCTCATTCCAGAACCAGATAATTCCATATCTTTATTCAATTGTTTATTTAAAGTAGAATTGTAAGTCAATACTGTACCTAAATTTTTCATTCCTCTTTCAATATCTTTAATACCAGGACCAAATTTACTAGCCATAGCTTGAGATATTTTTGTTATATTTTGTTCAGTTGGAGGAAGCATAGGTAATAATTGTTGGAATGATTGTGTCAACTGATGAGTCTGAATTACTGATAATCCATATTCTCTACTTAATTCTTTTAGATATGTTCCATTAGTTTTTAACGTAACTCCATAAACTTGCATAGTCCTTGCTATCTTATTAGAAGCATCATCAAATTCTGATAATTGTTTTATGACCGATAATGTTAAATTAAATGTGCCTAACATTACCTTTGTTAATAAACCTAATGCTCCAGTAAATATAGAAATAGAAGAACTTAATACAGTAGTAGCTGCAGAAACCATCCCCATAGATGATTTAAGACTAGACAACGCACTTTGAGCAGCTTTAGTTTCTAAATTAATTTTATACTGCAGGATATCTTCATCTGCCATATAATAGTCCTATTATCTAGATTTTATCAGATATTGCTGTCGCTACTGTATTATCCAAAGAGTCTATATTGTCAGCATTCACAGGAACATCTTTACCATTGTCATCTTTTATATCCCAAGAAATAAGTTGCGACAACATCTTTTCCCTACGAAGAACACCTGAATCTAAAACAATTTGTCCAGAATTATTTACTGAAATAGCTTTTTTCTGAATATGATTTTGATCCTTAAAAGATAAAGGACGATATCTAAAATTTATTACTTTTACTTCATAATCATTTACCTTTTTAGTATTATCTATAATCACTATTTTACTATCTTTTTCATAATAATAAACAATACCATTATTTATATTATTTTTATCTATAAATAAACCCATTTCATTTCTCCTATTGTTGATTCATCTGATTTCCCATATCAACATTTCTCTGATTCATAACTATAAATAATCTTTCAACATCTTGTTTACTTAACGATCTTATGTAATGTAATGTCCACCCAAATTTTTCAGCTAATGCTAATTCTGTTACTTCAATTGGAGGCGGCTTACCATTCAACCTACCTGTATAATATTGGTGAGCCGCAAAGGCTAGTTTCCCAATTCTTCCTCACTACCACTAACCTTTCTATCATATTCATTTAATAAAGCATTAGCAATTGGAGATTTTAAAGAATCAATTTTCTCTGGTGTTAATGCTATTGGATAATCATCCTTATCTTTTACATCCCATTCTTTCATAAAAGTTTTAATACGAGAATCTCTAAATAATCCAGCATCAACCATTGGTTGACCAGTTGCTGCATTAAATGTCATACAATTACGCATAATATCATTAGATGATTTAAAATTTTCTTTGAGCCATTTTGTTTTAATTGTATTATACTTCCCTTTATACTTCTCTTCTAATTTGATATTATTTATTATTACAATATTACCATTTGTCTCTACATATTTTACTTCTACCTCAACAAATTCCTCGTCTGCAAAAATACTCATTTCATTTCTCCTTAAAAAAGAAAATAAAATATCAACACACTCCTATTATATAATAAAACCCTGCTTTTATACAGGGATTTATTATTTTTATTTACTTTTTATTTATTTTTATCATTCATAATCTCTAATAACCAATTGTAGTATTAGGATCATTTGTACCAGTAATAGCCTGATAGCTATGACTCTTAAGACCAAGAGCGCGATAATTAACCTTGCTAGTAAATACATCCATAGTAGAAGCAGCATCTTGGTGATTGTAAACAGTTCCCATTAAAATTCTTTGCCATTGTCTACCTGCTCCCCATCCAGCACCTGTATTTATTGTCAATACTATTACTTGTTTTGATAATTTAGCCAAAACACTTGAATCTGGCCCCCCAACAGTAGCCCCATTAGGAGTAGGATTATTATGCTGACTATCAGCTAATACTTCTGTTGGTGCCCAACCCTGAAATTCTATTTCACCAGTAACATCTCTCTTACCAGTACTTATGTTTTGAGGAAAATATCCAGCATTAGGGTCAAATGTATAATTTCTTTTTAAATTATTATTTATACTAACTGTAAATCTACGAACCGTACTACCATCGAATACTCTATTCCCATCTATAGGAGTTCCATCAGGATTTACTATTCCAGTACCATCACCATTTTCAGATAATCCACCAAGAAGATTAAATTCAGGCCACATCATAGCTCTAGCAGGAGCCAAATAATTAGGACCATAAGCCATTTGACTATATTCTGCAGCACCTCTGGCTAATGGTTGCCTTACTGTTCCCCACAATGTCATATTCCCTTTAACAACATCTCCTTGAGTAGCTTCTAATGAAAATGTATTAACTTTACAAAATTTAAATAAATATACAGCACCATAGAAATACCTAACTATTACATCTTCTGATGCAGTATCTCCTTGCCAACCCAATTCATTAGAACCTTCCTGAATATCAGAAATAAAAAATTGATGTCTATGGACAGCAAAAGCCCACATTCTATCCAAAAACATAGCAGGACTTGTTGGAGAAATATTCCCATCAATACTACCTGGACTTGTAGTATCCATAATGATTGGAAAACCAACAGATCCTTCAGTCTCAACTGGACCTAGCTTGTATACAGACCTATCTACTGTACCATCAATAACATCCAAAGGATCAACACTTTGTTTGATATTCAAAGTACAATCTGTTGCGCGAATTACGTTACCGAAAACATTAACTAGACCAACATACCCCATCGGGGCTGGACGGCCCAATGGGTTAGTACCAAAATCTGTACTTTGTGGTCCAATAGGAGTTTGTACCATATCTTACCTCCGCATCTTTATTTAGTTAAACTGTCAACTAATTATGGGATAATATGAGAGGGGTCAATAGGATACCCTAGACCACTGCTCAAATTCGCAAAGTCCTGACTTACTAAAATTGCGTTGTTTCCTAAATAGGTATTCAAATCAGTTCCTGATCTTGTAATAACGTGGTTCTGCAACGCTGATACTGCTGTACGGAAATCACCAATTCTGCTGTTCTGCATACTTAAATAATGCGTATAGAAAGGATTAATCAAGTCCATAGTTGGAAATAGCTCATCCAACAAAACAACATAATCCAAACTAGCAGATGCTTCAGTAGCAGCAGACTGGAACACAACATATTGGCTTGCAAGACTCTCTGCCAGGTACTCATATTGTGTTTTCGAAAGGACATTAGCCATAAAAGTAACCTCCAAATCTTAAATAACTAAATTCTCAACAGATAACTTTATTTCCTTATCTAAAAGGCTATAAAACAATTTCAATTCTTCCTTTTTTATATTCGTCAAAAGATACAATTTATCCTTTATGAAAAATTATACAATTCTTTTTTATTTTTCCCATATAAAAAATACCTATAATTTCTTATCTAAAACTATTGTATGCCAAAAATTTAATATCATCAACTTTTGCATTTTGACAAAGACGTATTCCATCTTCTAATCTATGTAAAACTAATCTCTTTTTTAAATTCCCACCTATATAGCATAAACCATATTTTTTATGTTTAATCAAACTACCTTTTTTGAATCCTAACGACATTGTTCCACCGTATCTATTTCTTATTCCATTCTTATCTGGTTGAAATCTATGTAATTGTCTCCGATGAAATTGAAGAGGTATCATCCTTTTAATTTCTTTATTATCTGGTTTTTCATGTCCACCAACTAAATAATTAGCTAGAACCCAACTATCTACATTGTGAGAATCAAAAGATTCTAACAATTTTGATTTTGTCTTCTTTAATCCTAATTTATCTCTCAATACACTTGTTTCATATCCACTCTTAAGTTCAAGATTTCCTAATTTTCTTAATTCATCATAAAACCAACTTTTACCATATTCTAAAGGAGAAAAACAAGTATCCCATTTTCTCTTTCCTTTTGTCTTTGCTTTTATATCTTCAACTATATAATCAGTAATATAAAATATTCTACGTAATCTATTTATTATCCTTGATTTCAACAACCATCTTGCTTTTACTGAATGAGCTATTCCACCCATTGCTCTATTCTGTTTATCTTTACGACAAGGTGTTTTTCTTCGTCTTCTTGCTCCTCTCATATTTCTTCTACTTTCAACTGCATCCTTTACCCATGTTACTGCATCTGCTAAAATATTAAGATAAGTATGAGCTTTTGATTTAACTGTAAATGCTTCCCTTTTAATCCCTGTATCTATACCTATTCCTATTCTTTGTTTCTTCCTTCCCGATGGTTTAATATTTAATCTTACACAAAAAATCCCATTAGTCCAAAAAGGAGTTGCTTTGCCACTCTCTATCCACCTCCTTGCTCTGGATGGAGTAGTTGGCATCAATGGCTTCTGATTCTTATCTACAACCGGAACAAACATATATTTCTCCTCAAAAGATTTTTTATTGCTGTAAGCCGAGAATCTTTTGGAAACTCGTTTGTGCATCCCTTCGACACTGACTACCAGAGGGAGAGAGGACTAGGGAAGCATCCTCAGTATCTCTTAACCTACCACGGTCAGGTAATTCAGTTTGGGCTTTGAACCAGCCCCTAGTCTAGTCAACCAGTTACCCTTAAAAGTTAGAAGTAGGCATCTCCTTTCTTTTAAGCCATCGTATAAATACGGTGGTGATTAACACTGAGCCTTATTCGGAATATTTCCAATATCTAAATAGTTAAATCCTCCACAGGTAATTTTATCTCCTTGAAACTACATTCAACTATTTTTAAAAATTCTTTATCAAAATTACTCCAAGAAAATAAATTCAATTCTTCTTTATCAATATTTGCTATTTTATTTAATTTATCCTCTATCCATCCACAATAAAATTCTTTTATTTTGCTAACGAAATCATTTACATCAGGAACTCTTCTTCTGCACCCATATAAAGAGGTTAAAGGAACACTATTTACCAGTCCTCCAAACCTACTCAAATCAAATAAAGCACTAGTGCTATTGACTAAAATAGGCAGTCCCATAACTATAGATTCAACAGCAGGAAAACAAAACCCTTCATTCATACTTAAAGAAATAAAAATATCAGATCTCAAATATTTATTATATAATTCCTCATCAGTGCAACTATTTCTTGGAGTCCAATTATTATCAGCAAATTCAATATCATCACCAACCTTTAAATTATGTCTATCACACAACTGTAATAAATCATATCCATTTGGAGGTTGAGGTGCAGTATGGGCTATTAATTTAGCTTTTATTTTATTTTCATTTACAAATCTACCCCATCCTTCTATTAGACTTGGCCAATTCTTTCTATCTGTATTTGTTCCAACACTTATAGCAGTAAATACTTCATTCTTTTCTTTTTCTTTTTTCTGCCAGAAAATATCTTCAATTCCAAAAGGAATATAATTAATATTATCTTTTCTTATATCTCTAATTAAAACATCTTTCCCCCATTTGCTGGGCACTATGATATCTGTCATTTGATTAAATAAAGGTCGGAAAGGTTCTGCTATAGGGTCAGAATCTAAAGTCAATATAGATACCCAAGGTAAATAATATCCCATTTTACCTATAACTGCTTGTAAATACCAAAAATCCCAATAATCTCCACAAGTAATAATTAATTTAGGTTGTTCTAATTGAAAAATATCATATACTCTGCATAATTCTTCTTTATCACCTTTTTTTAACCAATATGATTTTACTTTAGCTCCACTATTTCTTAAAGTAAAGCATCCATCTCTTGGTGAATGCCAACATAAAGAAATAATTTCGTGGCCTTGATTTGCCAATGTATTGATGATATGCCGATGAACTCTAGCTAATCCTGTACTTAAATCTAAACTATCACTAATCGTTACAATTTTCATTTCATTTCCTTTTTAGGGATCAGGCTCCCTAGGCATTTCAACATGATGCATCCAAGGTTTGCTAAGAGGATGATAAGGATATTTCCTATCCCTCATCTCCTTACCATACCAACTTATATGACCTGCTTTTAGAAACGCAGAACCCTTCTGCACAAATCCATATTCTATACTTGATATTCTTGAATCATAAATCATTCTTATTGCTCTACTAACTGTAAAAGGATTAACAGAGCTATCAAATGTTTGGAATAAAGCATCATCTAATTCTAATATATGGCTATCTATAACCCTATTTACTGCTCTTACTTCTCTTTGCGCTACATCTTCTAATACAACTATAGAACCAGGATGATAACCTGTATTATCCGATATACTTATTGTTGCAGAACCAGCATCAAATTTCCCTGTAGGTGAAACTACATCACCAGTTAATTCAGGAAATAAATTTAACATCAATACTTCTGCTGTTGCATCTGTATATTTCATTAGTAAATCGGTACTACTTTCTTGAGAATCTTCTAATACATAAATATAAATTTCAGCAGTATGTTGTTCTGTAGTAGACTGAAGTGTAAACCATTCTATATTTCTTCCGCCAGGAGAAATAGTAATAGCAGGATAATCTGGTATTACTTGAGGATCTCCCCTTAATATATATTTTAAATGATGGAATGCTTCTGATCTTTCTAATACTGCTCCATCTGAAACTAACCAACTATTTTGTGCAGGTTTATAAAACTTGATATGAGAGGAATCTAAAACTTCTAATACCTGAAAACCTTCACCTATTGAATTATTTCTTATTATTACTGTCTGCCCTGGATAAAAATAAGTAGCATATTGAACAAATACTGTATCTTGACCTGCTAATAAATCAGCAGATAATGCTACCTTCCCCATTAAATTTGCCATAAGAACAGATTGTAAATAATCTATAATTTGCTTCATTATTTGAGGGCCTTTTTCATATTAATAAAAAAATCTTTTTTTATATTTTTAGTTATTGATTTCTTTTCAGAAAAATTAGAACTTAATACTTTACCTTCAGCACTACCATCCTTTTCCTGATAAAATTTAGCTGCTTCCTCATTATTTTTACTTAATTTATTTAATTCTGTTACTTTAATTAAAGTTGGTCCCCTTCTCATCATCTTATCAACAGGTGTAAGTGATGCTATTTTAGCTGACTTCTTTACTGCCTCTTTCATTTTATCAGCTAAACTAGAAATTTTTTCTAATGGTATCATTGACCTCATCCATAAGGTATGAACCCATGAAGTAAATCAGTTAATTCATACCAGAACTTTCTATCATGATAACAACTTCTATACAATTCTTCACAAAATCTATTTAATTGATATAAAGAATCATGTAATTTTCTTAATGCTATTTCTGCGTTGTCAGAGCTAAAATACATAATATTACCATCATTACTTGCAACTGAACTATTAAATTCTTTCCAACTATCACTAACCCATTGTGCAACAAAAAACCATGTTTTATCTGAATATTGGCATTTACCTTGAACACAACTTTTCATTTTTTCATATATTTTTTTATTTCTATTCTGTATAACTCTTAATATTCTTTCTACTGTATTTAATCTATCAACGCAAACCGCGAATTCATACATAACAGACTTACCATTTCCCCTTGGAAAATAAATAATACTATGTATTTTTTTTACTAAACCTGATTGAAGTTCATACTGCACTTTTATTAAATCTCTTATTGTTCTATCAAAAGCATGAATTCCAGTATTGAGCATATTAACCTCTATCTAATTCTGATTTTATAGCCATAATAAATCTGGCTCTTCTTATTCTTTCTGAATCATTTAAAGGAATATAATTAGTTATTCCAGCTAATAATAAAAGCATATTCTTTTCATCTAATTCATATAAAACAGGTAGATCTTGAGGTAACTCATCCCTTGAAGCTATTTTTTCACTATGAGGAAATTTTTCTCTAATTAATCTCTTACCAAATTCTTTATTTGAAACATCAAAATAACAATATTTACCACTTGGAAATAAATCTTTTATATATATTATTATATTTTCTCCAGTTGGAGAAGATAAAACCCATGAAGATAACATTTCGTCTTTATCATCAAGAATAAAATTAGAAGTATATTCATCAGCCATTTTTAGGCCCCTTCTGTAGTTACTCTTGCATCAGCAATAGAAAGATTATGTTCATTTAGTAGTGTAGCAGCAGCAAATCTAAGTCCTATTCTATGTTGACCATGTAATGTCGTTCTACCAGATAAAACGTCATTAAAATATGCCACGGCAAGCTTTCTTAATTCTTTACCATAATCAGATACATTAGGAGCCTGTTGAGCAGCAAAATATTTATCATACATAAGTGCTGCTGCTATATACCTTGAAATTAAAGGAATAGGTGGTGGGTAATCCTGTCTCTGGATCCTTGAATAATTAGCTGTAGTATATGCATCGGGTAATCCTGTACTTAATGTTAAAGTAGTAGCAGAAGTTATACTTGCTATACTTAATACATATCTGGTAGAAGAAGAGACAATCATAACATAACTATCAGTTGTTATTCTTGATGTATCTTCTACAGATAATACAGTAGCACCTAAAACAGCATCTGATAATAATTTATGTTCACTAACAACAACTCTGTTGAAAGGAACATCATAAATAGAAGAAAAAATAGAATCTATTCTTTCATCTGCTCTGCTAATAAAATCATTAATTAGAGCATCATTAATAGTATTGGTAGGTAAGTTTCCTCTATTTATTAGAGGAACAGGCGTAGTTATTCCATTACCAGCATGACCTTGTATCATAGCATTAGCTAGGGCATCACTAACTTGTTGAATTGTGCTATAACCCATTTATTTATCCTTTATTTTCTCCAGATTCTATCACTTTCTGAACAGCTTTCTGTTCACTGTTTACTGTATTATTATTCTGATTATTTTTATCTTTTTCCTTCGCCGCTCTGCGTTCTTCTAACTTAGAAATTTTCAAGGAACCTATAACGATACATTTAATGGGATCATCTGCAACTTTAACTGATTTTACAGGAAAACCTAAATTCTTCTTCTTACATATATCAGAGAACATCTTCGAGAACCCTCTAGGAGATGCAGTTCCACCTGCAATAACTACATCACAGGGATCCTCAATCCTATTATCAGGATCAGAAGCTAATACTGTCTGTAACATATCAACAATATGTTCAATTAAATTCTGATAATAAACATATAATGCCCCATACCTTACATCCTGTTGGTTTGAATCTGCCAAATCTAATTGAGATACAATTGTATTATCTGCTAATTTAATTTTCTTTTCTTTAACCATACAGAACTTTTCTGGAGATAATTGCATAGCATCTGATGCTTTTTTATCAATATAATCTCCACCTTTGGAAATAGAAAAAGGAGTAAGTGGCATTCCTCTTATTAGTTTTACGCCGTTGGTCATTCCCCCACCTAAACTAAGAGCAATACCTGTCAAAGGTAAATTACCCTCTGTAGTCTCCATAGTGGGCTTTAATTCAAATCCGACACCAACTGCTTCATTGATAGGTCTTACTTCATAACCAAGCTCTTCAAACCACTTAACAGTAATCTGCCTGTGGAAAGTAACATCTAACGTAGTATCATCCATAGGACTTTCAGGACAGGTCATTGCTAATATTTCACCCTTATACGCAGCAGGACCAATCAATTGAGTAGCCATAATTTTTAACATAGCTGCTGCATCTGGTTCTTTTTTGTTCAACATCCCTTTCCACATAGGTCTACGAACCTTTTCTTTTAATGCAGCGCCAAGTGGAAGTGCGAAATCACCTAATACATGTAACTTGCCATCTTTCTTGACGTAGTTGGCTCCAGGACTATTATCTAACATAGCCTCTTGAAATGGTTCATCATCTAAAGTTAAAAAACAATTTCTTACACAGCCCACTTCAACGCCGCCTTTCCCATCATCCTTCGCGGAAAGAATATTAGAAGTTCCTAAGTCGATTGCTTTAGACATTTAATTTTCTCCTTTTTATTTTCAAAAAATAAATTAAAAATTATACAATAAATATATTATATTATTATTTTCTGCCTAAATCCAATAATTTTTCTAATTCATCTACATCTGAATCTACATTCTTAACCGTACTAGTGGAAATATCAAGTTTTTCCTTTCCACCAGATACTTGTTCAACCATCTGTTCTACATGTTTTATATGTAAATTAATTTCATCTTGAGATAATTTATTATCTTTTACTTTTATTTTTCCTTCTGGGCCATTAATAGAAATTAAATTAGCAACCATATTTGCTAAATTTTGCATATCAGATAAAGAAAAACCAGGTTGTTGTACTTGTTGAACAACAGGTTGAGATACTTGAGGTTGAGGTAAATTACTTAATGTACTTAATATAGCATCTAATTTTTGTTTTACTTCACTATCATCTTTTATTATTGGAGGTGGTTGAGAAGCAACTACTTCTACAGAATCTTTACAATGCTCAATAACTAAATTATCTTTTATACATTTCATAAGAGTAGGACAACTCTCTAAAAATTGCCTTGAATATCCTAATTTATCTAAATTTATAGCCCCTTCAGGAATTAAATGAATCTCCTTCCCATCAGTTAACTTAATAAATAAATGAGATTTTAAATTTTTTATTACCCAAGCCATCATTATCGCCTTAAAGTTGTTATTTTAGGAAGCCTTGCTCTTTCATTAATACCGATACCAACCCTATTTTCTTTCCCACACTTAGGACATTTCCAAGATATATCACCAGTAGAAAAATCAATTAATATATCTTCTGCTTCTTCCTTCATTGATAAAGCAGAACAAAATTTACATATACATCCTATTTGCATTATATTTCCCTCTCAAACTAAATCTACTTTTATTATATTATTTATTAATTCATATTTTAACATTATTATATTATTTTCTTTTAATAAGCAAGAAGTTGTCTTCGTATATCCTTTAGCTAATACTATTCCTTGGGCATCATCCCAAAAATTTTTACATTGCATTTTTTTATATCTTCTAACATACTTATCTATTTGTCCTACAACTCTATGGTCAGCCCTACCAGCTTTCGCTTCTAAAGGTAGGGCTAATCCTAAACCATCATCCTTGTCAATAAATAATAAATCAAGTCTTCCACAACCATCATTTTCATCAACTTCTATACCTGATAATTTTAATTTTCTATTTAATGGTCTTTCTATTACACTTATATCTTTTATTATCATTTCTACTATTTTCTTTTCTTCTTCTATATCATTAGGAATAATATCATCTGCAACTTGGGAACTATATAAGGATAAAGGTTTTATGACTTCTCCTGTCCTTAAAGCATGATATATAATATTTATTAATTTTTGTCTTCTTGGTCCTAAAAACATTTTCGTAATTATGAAATCACCTGCACATTCTACTAAAAAATATTCCATCCATTTTCTTATGGATGGAATATTTAAATCTTGCCAAGCATTATTTAATTGCTGATATATAGCAAATATATTACATCTGTGTATTTTCGGGTGATTGGGGCTTAACGCCTTTATGCAAATTATTGAATCGTTCTCTATATTTGTCAAGCAATTTTGTTCTAACATCATTATCCTCTATAGGATTATCTTTAGTCGCTAATTCTTCAGAATCTAATATCTGTTTCAATTCATTATTCATAACTAACTTATCCTATTTAAAATTATAGGAGACCATGCCTGAATATTTTCTAAATTTTTATTTTCTTTATTATTTCCTTGAGGAACACCTTGTTTAGGCATATTATCAAAACCTATTTCTTGATTCTTCTGCATAACGTTTAATGCAACCTGCATAAATTTCTTTTCTGATGCTTCTGCTTCAGGTTCTCCACCACCTAATGACTGATGAACTAATTCATGAACAATAACAGAAGCAATAGCCATAACTACACTTCTTCCACGTAAATTAAAATTATATTTAGATTTATATGTATTTTCTATATTAGCAGCATCACTTACTATCCTTGCTGGATCCACAAATATAACAGCAGCAGATGGAGAACTTAATATTTGTTGTTCTTTTGTTTTATCATGAATAAAAAACATTCCTTCTCCTGAAGGATATAAAACATATTGCGGATTTGATTTAATAGTATCTAAAACCTGTTTTCTATCTTCCTCTGACATGGACTCCCACTTCCTTGCTGTTTTCTTTTCTTGTTCTAATGATACCCTTTTTCTTATCTCTTTAGCTAAATCAGGCACTGCTGCTCCTAATGCCCCGCCAGCACCTATACTCGAATATCCTCTTAAATCTGCAACTGCTACTATATCTTTTGATAATTGAGCAAAATTGGCAGGTAATCCACCAGCAGCATCAACCTTTTGAATTAAATCCTGAACAGGACCAGCATTCTGCCCTAAAATAGACATGTCAAATCCAGCAGACCCCTGACGACCTAAATTTAATTCTATTATTTTAGATAATCTATCTATATCATCAGGAGTTACTTGAATTTGCTTACCACCCATCTGCGATAACTTTATTTGTGCCCATTTATCCATAAAAATAAATTCCTAGTCGTTGGTGGTCTTCTCCATTTTAGATGAAGAATCATCCTTATCCTCGCACTGGCAAGTATCATCTACGAACTCGCCTTCGGGAATCTCTTCAATAACTTCAGATGAAGGAACTTCAGTAGAAGTGGATGTAGAACCTGAACCTGATTCTTTTTCTTTATCTTCACCTTTCTCAAAACCAATTAAATGTTCATCAGAATTAAAATATTTAATAGCATCTTTAAATCCATCATCACCATCAAATGTTTGAACTTCTTCAGGTCCATCATTTTTATTAACTGTTACAGTAGTAGTCTTCTTACCATTCTCGTCATTAAATTTAATTGTTTTATTTACACTTTTACCTTTTGAGGTTATTTCTGTAGAATGATCAATATCAACAACAGGAGCAGCTAATTGATCACTAATACCATTTTGAAAAGTATCTAACGCTGTATCTGTTGGCGCTCCATCTACATTAACAACCTTCATATTTAGAAGATTATCAAGAATATCATCAATGGGCTTCCTAGTTCTTTCTTTACTACCTCCACCACCGCCAAAACATGGACATATAGCACTACTATTTGCAATTTGTTTAACAGTCATAAAAAACTCCTATCCTGGCTTATCGCCTATTTTTATCCTCTCCATACGGCCCTTAGAAGATACAATTTGAATATCTAATAAATCCATTCCAATTTTTTTATCTAATTCATCCCGTTCCTTAAATGCAGGACCACCACTACGGGCATCCCCTATTACTTTACCTGATTTGTCTAATAAAACAGAACCAGATAAAACAATATATTTTTTTGATTTAGAAACAGAACGAATTCCCTTTGGAAATATATTTGATATTTCTCTTTGTAAATCTTCTAAAGATTTACCACCCAAGACTTCTGGCTCTTTCGAGTTTGAAGTCTTGGGCGATATTAGAATCAAACAGGGCGCTACGCCAGATGGAGTAGCTTCTTTAGTATCGACAAACGTAGAATACCACATTACTGACCTCTAAATTAGATGGCGTCAACAATATAAACATCACCTTTGGAGTCAACAGAGATACCGCCAGCAATTGTGCCAGTAGTGAGAGGAGCAAACCCAGTAACCTTACCATTCTCATCCATGCGTTTAATTGTATCGTTACCAGAGTCAACAATATAAATAACGCCCTTATTGTCAACGCAAATGGCAGTAGGAGCATTGAAACGAGCTACAGAACCTTCACCAATAGCATCACCAGAAACGCCATAGCTTCCAGCAACAACATTGGCACTCTGACCTTGTTTCATCCTGTAAATAACGTGATTTACTTTATCGGCGATGAAGCACTGATCACTCTTATCAAACGCTACGCTAGAACCAGTACCAAAAGCAATAGAAGAAAGCTTTTGGCTAGGATCTGCGCCTGGATCTTCACCAATAACATTAGCATCTGAACGGAACTGACGCATCTTGAAAAGTCTGTTTGCCATTTTAAAGTCTCCTTAAAAACAAAAAACAAAAATTAACAACAACTTTTTATTCCACAACTACTAATAAAATTCCTTTTCACACAAGGAATTTTTTCTTCTCTCCTATAATATACATATAGGATTGGATTTATATTCGTAAACTAAAATAAATATTCCTTCTTTTTATTTGGGAAAAATTTCATGGCTAAAAAAATAATAATTATTTCTGCGAGTGCAATGAAGAATAAAAGAATAGTAGAGGCTTATATGCCTGTTCAGCAGGCTCCTACGCAGCAAGTTCCACCAGTTCAACCACAACAACCAATTCCACCTCAACAACAGGTTCAACCTCAACAAAATAAATCATATATAACTGAAAGATTACCGAATGAAGTACAAAGCAAATTAGATCTTTTCCCAGATAAAAATATATTATATGGTCAAATAATGAATAATTATAAAATAGATAAAAGACAATTAGTAGAAAATTTACTAGAATACCATATAGAATCTTTCAATAAAACTTTCGGTCCTGTATTAGGTGAAGTATTATCGGGATTAGATGATAGACAAAAGGCTTTAATAAGAAATACTATAAAATCAAAAATAGATGAAGTGTACAATCAATTTAAAACAAATATAGAAAAACAAAAAGGATATAATTTACAATATCAACGAGAACATCCTGGAATATTACAAAAAGGATGGGAAGCCGCAGTAGGAGTTAAAAATAAACCTGATTTTAAAAATTTTCTTCCAGCAGGGAAAACATGGGAGCAATTAGATGCTCCAGAAAAACAAACTGTAAAAATAGAATTTGATAATGCTATGAAAAATTACAATGCTCAATTAAAAAAGACAATATGGGACAGAACTAAAGGTGCATTGGGCAATATTAAAGGATTAGCTAATCCTATATGGAATGCCAATATAACTCAATAAAAACAAATGATATGGATAAAATAGATTTTCATTCTGCCCTTATTTATTTAATAAAAAAGGGCGATATAATAAAAAATAAAAAAGATAATTATTACGCCATTGTCCATTCAATAAAACCCGAAAATAAAGAAATAATCATATTGCCACTTACAAGTAATAATATATTTATTTTTATTAATTTATTAAGTTATGAATTTGATGAAGATAAAGCTCCTATTCATAAAACATTAAAATTAGAAGATTTAGATGATATTGAATTACTCTGGCCAGAGTCCGCACAGAAAAGATTGTCTTCAGCAAACAAGGTAACAAAAAAAGAAGAAATTGATTTGAATAAACCCATTCCACCTGATATAATATCCTTGGAAGTTGTTTGGATGGACACAGATTACAACAGTCCACTTGTAGATAAAAAAGAATCTGTTTCTTTTATTTCTTCTTTTTTTATTATAGATGGAAAATTATTTGGAGAAGTTGCAGAAGAATATAGTTCGTATAGAGATAATTTTATTAACGGAGTTCCCGTTTGTGATATTTGCAGAACTTTTGGAATAAGTTTTTCAAAAATTGCTTCTGCAAAAGTAAATGAGTTGGCACTTGAGATTTAAAGGAGAAAAGAGATGTCTACTGTAGTTGATGATCATCTGAAAGCGATTGAATATAAAACAAAGGAAGCGGTTGCCAAAGCAAAAAAGATTATGGATGCAACTCCAGGTATTGCTGGTATTGTTAGTGCTATATATACTGTATCTTCTGATATTGTAGATATAGTAGAAGAAATTAAAGGAACAATTTCATCTGAAGATAAGAAAGAAGTAGCAGTAAAATCAATTAAAGAAGCATATAAACTCTGGGATCCAAATATTCCATACGTTCCTGAACCACTTGAAACATGGGTAGAAGATTTTATTCTTGATTCTGTTATTCCTATTTTCGTTGATTGGGTCGTTACCCATAATAATGATATTGGTAGATTTATTCATAAGGCTTAAGTATGCCAGTAAGTATACAAATATCAGAGGACATTGTTAAATTATTATCAGAGGCGTCCTCTGTTACGACAGGCGATTTATCGGACAAACTAAATAATATATATAATCTGTTATGTGATTTGGGGCAAAAAATACATATAACAGAAGTTGGGGTATTTATTAGTTTAGAGGATAAGTCGCCTGTTTCTATTACTAATGTTGATGAAAAGAATGGGTTCCCAAGTAAAGGTGTATTATTATGTAAAGAATATCCAGAAACAAAAGAAATAGAATTATATATAGAAAAAATAAGAAGATATATTAATATTTTACCTGACAGTAATAGTGTAGATATTAATAGAATGGCTTCTGAATTAGAGATACCTATTCCTTTTCTTATTGAATTTTTTAATAAAATATCAGATATTGCAAAGAAGGAGCAAGAATAATGTCTGAAGAAAATAAAGAAAATGAAAAAGAAAAAACATGGGAAGAAGTAGATGCTGAAAGAAAACGTATAGCAAAAGAAAAAATACAAAAATATAAAAAAACAAGAGAAGATCAAAACAAATATACTAATGATTATTTAAAAAAGAGGAAAGAAAAAGAAGAAGAAAATTACAAAAATACATTTGAGGCATTAATAGGCATTGAAATTTGGTCAAGAAAATCAAGAGAGCATTGGGCGGAATTTAAAAAAGCTAAAATTGTACAAGGAAAATATTTTAGAAGAACTATTAGGGAATTAATAGCTGCTGCAAAAGCAGCTTATAGATTAAGTTTTAAAGAACAGGAACCATTAAGTAAATATAAATATAATTTGATAAAAACAAAAAAGAAAAAATATAAAAAGGGTAAAAAGGGATATAACGATGACGATTGATCAATTTAAAGATTTAGTTGGGACTTTCATTCCAAATAAATTATATTTAGTTAGCTGCGACATTTCATTAGAAGACTCATTAACATCAACTTTAAATTATTGTGTAAGGGGGCATATTCCATACGCAACTTGGAAATATAATGATTCAACCATGACGATTACAGAAACAACTTGTAGTAATTTTACAATCAACGTAGAAGCATTTGTAGAGTATTATTCTTCTCAACAGGACTCTCCTTTTTTGATGTCTTTTCTTTCTTTTATCCCTCCCACGGGAAATCCCAGTGACGAAGGCAGGACTTCCCATGTACAATTCCTACAGTGGTCGCCCTGGAGATGCTATTATATTTTAAATCGTGGAGGTAGCTGGTACTACGACGGGGAGTTTACAACTATCAACTAATAAGGAGTCCTATGTCAAAGAAACTTACATTTTCCGCTCAAATCGCCAATGTTATTGAAAAATCATTAAAAGAAAAAAAGGATTTCGTCCCTCTTATTTTTTTAGAGGCTGTCAATTCAAAGAGTAATTATTTTATTCCTTTGATTCTGTTGAAAGATTTTAGCACTGCAAAGCATCCACTCCGCATAGCTATCCAAAAAGTAATGAAAATGAAAAAGGATAGGGGTGATTCTATAAATGAAAAGACAAATATTATATTAGCAAAATCATTAGATGAAGCAAGTGAACTAAATGATGAAAAAATAAACGCTGATCATATTATTCTTTCTGCTTTGAATGAAAAGGATCCAGCTATTCTTGAAATTTTCAACGAATTAAAAATCAAAAGAGATAATTTATATGATTTATTAAAAAAAACATGTATTAAAATGAGTACTCCAAATAGAAAAAGACATAATTCTCATACATCTACTGAAGAAAGAACATCGATCACAACTACTTTTTATTGTGATTTAACGCAGGAAGCAAGAAATGGGAAATTAGAAAAAGTAATTGGAAGGAATGAAGAGATAGATAGAATGATTTCTATTCTTTCAAAGAAAAAGAAGAGGAATCCTGTTCTTGTAGGTGAAGCGGGAACAGGTAAAACGGCTATTGTTGAAGGTTTGGCGGAAAGAATAGCTAACAATGAAATGAAAGGAAATATAGCCAATTGTAAGATATTGTCAGTAAATTTAGCATCTATGGTAAGTGGAACTAAATATAGAGGTGATTTCGAGAAGAGAATCACTGATTTCTTAGAACAAGTATCAAAAGACAAGAACACTATAATTTTCATTGATGAAATCCATAACGTCATAGGTGCTGGAGGTTCATCAGATAGCTCCCTAAACGCGGCAGAAATAATGAAACCAGTGCTTGCAAGAGGAGATATCCAATGTATTGGCGCTACAACTGAACAAGAATACCAAAAATATATTTCTTCTAATACTGCGCTTGAAAGAAGATTTGTAAAAATCAATATAGAAGAACCTTCATTAGAAAAAACAATTGACATATTAAAAGGCATTAAAGTAAATTATGAAGAGCATCATAACGTAGAAATAACAGAAGATGCTTTAGTTGCCTGTGTAAATATGTCTTCTACTATATCCCCATATAGAAGACTACCAGATAGGGCTATTGACCTATTGGATGAAACCTGTGCAGTTGTATCTTCAGGTAAAATAGATGCTAAAGTAGTAGACGCAGATGTGATAATTAAATCTTCTCATAGAATTAAACCCTTAACATCTTTAGAATCAATAAAAGAAATAAAAAATCATGTATTTGGCCAGGATGAAGCAGTAAATACTATTATTGAATCAATTCAAAAACAAACACTTGGTTTATTTTTTGATAATCCTTGCTGTATGATATTTAAAGGACCAAATAGCTGTGGGAAATTACATACAGCTAAAAAGATAGCTGACCTGATTCATCCTAATAAACCTTACAATTCAACTATTATTAATTTTGGTTCCGATGAAATACACCCTGAATTTGTTAATTATTATTTAGGGAAAGAATCTGCAAAACAGGAGTTCTGTATTGGTGATAAAATAAAAGTAACTCCTAATCATATAGTTATATTAAATAATATACAGAACGCAAATGAAGAAGTTCTCCCATTTATTTCAGACATGGTAAATAAAAAATATATTATGGACTCTAATAATAATAGAATTCCATGTTCTTCTTTAATTGTTATTGCTATTTGCAATAAAAAAGAAGAAGGTAAAGCTATTGGATTTAATAGTAAAGAGGAGACACCTGATTGTCCAGAAAGTCTAAAAGATATATTTAGTAAATTTACAATTCATGTTGATTTCAAAAAATTAGATGACAAATCTCTATCTAAAGTAATAGAAGTTGCTATTAAACCATTAATTAATTCTTTTTCTATTAGAGGAATAGATATATCTTATGACCATCAAACTATTACTAAATGGTTGAAGAATAAAGAAGAAAAAGAAAATGATATTTCTAAAATAATTGCCAAAGTAACAAACCAAATATCTAAATCTATTATTGAAAATAAATTATATAATTCTAAATTTATTGTATTGAAAGTAAAAGGAAAAGAAATATATGCCAAAGTTAAAGAATGATTGGCTTTAGATAGATATTGTATGCCTTGTAGAGGCCATTTTAAAGGCCGCAGAGCCATTTAAAATATAAAATAGTGGATTAGACCATAAATATAATTTTATTACTACAATAACATAAAAATATAAAATATATTTATTTTTTATTAAATAAAAAGGTCCGAAACCACAAGTTTCGGACCTTACTTTATATAGCGAGAGTGCTATATAAAATTATTTATTTTTATTAAACAATAAATTACTTTTCCATCTTTTCAGCCGCAGCCAACATTTTATCAATTCCGTCGTGAAACTTTTGGAGATATTTATCATTTTTACCAAGGTTATAGTCTTCTGCGATAATATCACCATGACAGAAAGCATTGCTTATAGCAATTACAAATTCACTTGGAGTCGCACCACTTTTAATAAATCCCCTGATAACTTCTTCTATCATATCAATAGTCTGGGCACTGACAACACTCATTTCATTCTCCTTTTTACATTCTTTAGTTGTAAGAAAAAAGCATAGGCCAACCAGACCAATTATCCCTATATTTTTTCTCTGGATGGCTTGGCAACTTACCGTATTCCCTATTCTTATTATATTCCTTTGCAAATTTTTTATATTGTGTGCTTGATTTAATATTATTATCCCTACAAATTCGCCTTACTTCATCATAATCTTCTATAAGCTCAACTTGCTCAACTTTTAATTCTTCACTGCAATTACATTCTTTACCACAATCAGAAAAATTACATTCTTCTTTTCTATTTACTTTTTTTGATAAACTTTCAACAAATTCTTTTGTTTGGTTGTTAGTAGGTAAAGGATCTCTTGTAACAGATTCCTGATCCGCACTAATATCCATCTCTTCTATTTTACCACCATTATGCTTATTAATAGGAACTCTACTAGTGGTACAAAGATAATTTTTATTAGGTTCATTCCCAGTAAATTTAGGCTCACTCCCAGCTTCAAACCTACTTAATTTACCAGAAGCAATCAAATCATATATCACCTTATTATCTGACCAACTATCATTAAAATTCCCACTAGAAAAAATATATCCTTTTTTTACAATATCATTAAACATACTATCATCTTTATTATTCAATCCAGAATTAGTAAAATCTAACATTCCCTCACCCATATATTTGTATACACCTGAAGAATTGCAATGTCTTGGTAAACTAATAGATTCCTTCATCTTCATTGATTCTTTAACTACATCTTTCTCTGGAGAAATAATATCAACTAATAATTCATTAGATGATAACAATAATTTTGATAACCTACCACAAATTTTCTCATAGTCCATCTTATTTCTCCTTTGGTCCATCTCATTTCTTTCCGAAAAATTCCCTATTTTTCCTCGTTATCTCCAACATCTTTTTAGTATCTACCAATATTCTTTTTAATCTATTAGAAAAAACATCAACTCTTCCCTGGAATACACCTGTTACTTTTTTATATGTTTCAGAATCTAATTCTTTATTAGCTGTCTGCCTAACCTCAACAACAACATTATCTTTCCATGTATTTACAATACCTTCTAAATCCTCTTCTCCTACCGCTAACCAACTAATAACAATACTACTCAAAAAATCAAGTAATAAATCCTGATCAGAATCAAATGATTTCAATATAGCAAATGGATAAGTCAAACCTGATTCTTTTTCTTCTTCCATTCATTACTCCAAAATAATAAAAAAATAAAATAGAGAATAAAAAATATTTTACTGGCTTGGTTCTCACCAATATATTCTTTTCTATCCTCTATTTTAAATTATACAACAAACCATTGAATTATTTTTCATTATTTAAATTAAATCCATTTTCTATTTTACCTATCGACGCATCTATTCTATCCGCATAAGACACAATTACAGCTTCAGGAAATCGAGGTTCAATAGGACTCCCTTTATCTTTATCGGCATGATGACTTAATATAATATGAGCCAATAAATCTAACTTCTCCCTATTACCATCCCTACATAAACTATATAACATATTTATCCCTATGGTAATATGACCTAATAACTCCCCCTTCTCTGTATACTTAAATCCCCTTTCATAACTCAATTCTTCTATCTTCCCTACATCATGTAATAAAGCACCACTCAATACTAAATCAGATCTTATATTATTTAATACCCTAAAACAACCATAACTAATTCTACTTACATTTAACGTATGTTCTGCCAATCCACCTATAAATGAATGGTGATTTCTTTTTGCTGCAGGAGATATAAGAAATCTGTCCATAAAACCATCATTACTAAAAAATTTATTTAATATAAATAAATAATCAGAATCCTTTATATTGCTAATTAATTTTTTTATATTTTCTTTTAATTCATCTCTACTAAACTTAGAACAAGGTAAAAAAGAATTACTATTCATATCTTTTCTTTTTACTAAACCAGTAATTTCTAAATCCATCTTCCCATTAAATGGATCCGCTATCCCATTTACCTCTACTACATCCCCAGCAACTATACCATTTAACACTTCTGGACCAGAATTCCATAATTTACCACCTATCCTGTTACTATCATCAGAAAAATTAAACCTAATATATGGCTTTCCATTAGAACCATTTTTAAATTCAATTTCATTAACTAACAATAATAAACCACTAAAACTATCACCTTTATTAGCTAAAAGTAAATCACTTATTTTCATTTTTTATTTTCTTTTTTATTTTTATTGTAAATAGATATGTCGCCATGAACTAAAATTAATATATTATTTTTATTTTACCAATCTAGTGAACCAAAAGTCCATCTCTCCCCTGTTCTTTTCATCTCCACCACCATACACTTAATCATGCTTGGACAATATTTTTTAATATAATCAAAATACATTTTTTTACATTTCACCAACGCTGCATCCTTACTCGCCAATAATATATTATACTCTGTCAATGATTTAATTTTATTATTCTTCCAATCAACACCATAAAAATTATACCGTTCCCCTTTGTCCTCTACACTAGCTTCTGACACCTGCTCTATTTTTTTTTCATCTTTTACATCATCAGAACGGATA
>ERZ1292629.82-Hain-H43-01um-R1-82-length-94935-cov-61_pt1 | contig 94935 bp, 156 predicted proteins | sample MGYA00564399_ERZ1292629 | MGnify/ENA primary metagenome ERZ1292629 (study PRJEB36523, sample SAMEA6512636) | groundwater metagenome | collected 2019-01-08 | study: AquaDiva: Metagenomics assemblies of 32 groundwater samples | reverse complement strand
CGCGGCATGGGGCTGGCGCCACCGAACCAAACCCTGTACTGTGACCACATTTGCAAGAGTAGTGCTGCATCATCCCTCCTCCTTCCGCTCGGCGAGCGCGGCCCGCGCAATCTCACCGCACCGCGTGAGTAACGCGCTTAGAAGTCCGGGGTCGGTGCATCAGATCAGGCAGGATGGCGTCGGTGAGTCCTTGGATTCCACGCTCCGTACCGTCTAGCAGGTCGGAGCTGAGTCGCGCTCCGTGTACGAAACCAGATAGCGCCTTCTCTCCCGTCAGCAGCGCTCGCACCTGGGTGGCGCGATCAGGGGGTGTCATCTTAGTTTGCTCCAGTTTCGCCACTCAGGACACGGATAGTCCCGACACCGAAGAGCGATGCAGTACTCGTGAGCATCTTCCAACGCACCGCGAACCTGAGCAGCGCAATTTGGATTGCGGTCATTACTAGCGGCAAGAGCAAACGACACAGCGGCTTCAATGCGTTCCGCGATGACTCGTTCTCGTTCCCGCGAGTTCACAGGCCCGCCTTTCGCGCCACGTCAGGTGCCGTGGGTTCGTCCAGCGTCACGACCAGCCAGCAGATCCCAGCCGCAAGCACGAGCAGCGGCAGCAGGAACCAGAGCGCGGCGCGTCTCATGGTCAGTAAGGTCATAGTCTCGTTTCACCTCTCATGTCTGCGATCACACGCCCGTTGACGACACCGCCGTCCGGTGCGATTCGGGCAGCGTAAAGGCAAAGGTCCATTCTTACCCGGACGAATCCCTCTGCCGCACTCTTGACAGCGAACCCAGCGGGGACGACAGGGTTCCTCAAAGCGTAGTGGTTTAGTCACGCACTGAATCTACACTCAACCTGTACGGACGCAAGGGGGGTGTACATGTACGACTGCCTTCGCGGAACAATGGTGGTAGCCGACAGCAAACTCTTGTTCGGTCTGCGGATCGTGCTGGACTTCACAGAGAGCCCACTTGCTGCTTTTGAACCGGACCCACGCCAAGTGGTTTGCTCTACACCGCCTACAGACAGCGTCGGCTCGTACTACAGCGCGTGGGAAGAGAACCGTATGAGTCACTCTTCTTACCTCCCCCTTCGCCGTCCGACCAGCAACATCCACCACACGCAGGCGAGCAACAGGCTCAAGCCTTCGTCGAGTGTGAGGGGGAGTTTCACGCAAACTCTCCTAGCAGCTTGAGCCACCACCTGCCTACGCGACGGGCAACGTTGCTTTGTATTGCTCCCTCCCCGACGAGAGCCTCGGCGCTGTAGAGAAGCGTGTTCCCTGCTCCTACCACCGTCAACGTAATCTTCATATCTCCTCCCCTCTCTGGACACTTGCGTACAGGATTGTGTCTACACTCGTGACTGCAAACGGCAGGTCTCCTCCCTGCTTCCGCCGCATCTGTGATTGCAGGATCGTGACGGCGTCGTGCAAGTGGTCCGGGATGTCTCGCTCGACTTCCTCGATGGACCAGGCGGGATCGAGGATCTCTACTTGGACGACGGCGAGGAGACGGAGGGTGCGCTTCATCGTGTTAGCCAGTCGAAGAACTCATTGACGAGTACACGATCTGCACTCTGTTTGACGATCAGCGGCTCACCGACGGGCTTTGTTTCGCCGTCCTCTGTTTCAACGTACCTTTGAGCCTCGATGAAGTATATCCAAGGACTAGACGACTTGTGCATTATCGTCCTCCAATCGCCAACGAGACTTCAGTGTAGAACTCCACGCCGGGGACGTGTATCTCGTTCTTCCACTCTCTTGCGTGTGCGTCAAGCGCCTTCTGGTCCACGACCATGAACTTCCGCGGCACCAGCCCGGCATTCACCACCCGCGCCTTCCATGTCAGTCGTGTCGTCTCCCCCTCTTGGTGCTCAAGGGTAGGCGCGACCGTCACGACTGCCGCCGTCACCGCCTCCGCTTCTGCCCGCTTCTCTTCCTTCCGTTCTGGATTCCTGATTCGCGCAGCCTCCTTGAGCAGGCGAGCGCGTTCTGCTTCTGCTTGCTTGTCAGCCTCAGCTTGCAGTCTCCGCTCTTCCTTCAACCGGATAGCCTCCTGCTCCTGGTCGTACGAGAGCACGACACCCTTGACTGTACGCTCAACGGTGTCGAGAACCTTGAGATACCCCGACTCCTTCTCGGTGATGGCTTTCCACGCTGCGTGCGCTCGCGTCTTCATCTCGCGGAAGAACTCGACGACGGCGGCTCGCTGCTCCTTGACTTGACGGAGCGTCTCAATTGCCCCCGCACGGTCTTCGTTGCTGTGCAGGACAAGGGCGTGTGCCCAGCGGTCGTAGACGACGATCTGCTTTGCGCCGGGTGGGGTGGTGGCGGCGGGTGTCGTCACAATGCCTCCTCATCATAGTCGCACGCTTTGAGGAACTTGCTACGATTGAAACGAGGGTTGTCTTGAGCAAACCGCCGCGCAAACTCCAATACGATGTCAGCCCATGTCGGCCTTTCTCTGCACGAAGCCATCACCGCTGCCACCGCTTCGTAGTGCCGCTTCGCAGACTTAGGCATTTGCGCCTCCTCCTGACACAAGCAGTCTTGCTAGTTCCGCTACTTCTCGCTCTGGTCCTGTTGCTGCTTCCACGTCAAGGTCGATGAGTTTCTTCTGCAACAAGAAGCATTCATCGTCGGACAACTGCAACAGCCGATGCATCGCACCCGTCTTTATCACTACTACCATATCACGGTCCCCTTTGAGCAGCGACATACTGAGTGCGAACATGACAGAGACCAGTCGGGCTTCTGCTGGGGACAAGGCGAGCGTAAGGACTCTCTCTTCGGTCATGTGTTCACCTTCTCACACAAAGTGTTAATTTCCTCGGCGGTGAGCGGCAGCACTTGCCCGCCACAGTCAAGAATGTCTTGCACGTCGTCTCCACCCTCGACCGGACGCAGGTGTTGTTGAAGCAACCGCAGCCCGGCCAGTATCGCCGAAACTTCTCGTAAGGTGAAGACTCTCTCTTCGGTCATGTTTCTTTCTCCTCTTTGTGTCTCCTGACCAGTCGTACTACTTGTGTCGTCAGACTGATGTTGACTTCCTCCACCTTCGACTTAGCGAATGTCACTTTCTCCCCCCATCTGGTCGTTATGGTTGTCTCCTGTGGCTGACCGTCGTACCTGACTCTGGCGCTCCCGAGCCCAAGGGAGAGCAGCGTCCCGCGTCTCCCGAGTGTCGGTATTAGAAAACGCTCACCGGGTTTGAGGGACTTCAGGTTACGGGGCACAGGTTACCTCCTCCAAGAAGCCCTCTCCCTGCCTCCAGGACACACGATCTTGTTGGAGGGGTAGTCTGGTAGCCCTTTGACGGTGATCGCTGTTCCTGAGGCATCCTGGGAGGTTCTGTCATCCCCCCTCCCTCGCTTTCTTGTACTCGCTCTCGGTTGACCCACACTCCTTGAACCAGTCCCACAAGTCGGTCGCCAGCGCGAGGTCTGCTCCACGCACCGCCCGCCCGTGTCCGTCCCACCAGTCCAGGAACCAGTATTCGATCCGGTACGGTGGGTCGTGCGGCCCCGAGGCGTAGAAGCGGATCTCGTCACTCGGCCCGCCCCAGGAGATCTGATAGCGCCAGTAACCCTCGTTGTCGTCGCGGAACGTCCCCGGTGCTACACAATCAAAGCACAGGCCGTATTCGTTGAGAGTCCCGAGGTCTTCTACGCCATCCTCGTTCCCTGCTTGTTCCGCCTCCCACAGCCTGCGGAGGTCGTCGAAGCGGGAGTCTTTATGCTCTCGCCACCGCTGCTTGCAGGTAGGCTGTTTCTGCGCAACGTCCGTCATGTGCTTTTCTCCCTAGGTATGTCGGTCTTGTCCATCCGCTCTCGCACTGCCTGCTGGATCGCCCGGAAGTCTATGCACCACCCTGTCCCCTCACACTCTGAGCAGTTGTCGCGCTGTACACCCTTGCGACACTTGCACCGCTCGCCCGTCTTGGGTTGCATCATACTCTTTTTATCTCCTCGACTACTGGTTCTCCGTTGTCATCTTGCTCCGCCCCTTGTTCATAAGCATTCTTTCCCTCCTTGTGCTGTTCCTTCACCCTTCCCGTTCAGGAAAGCAGTCTCGCACGCTCCCGTCCGGGAACTTCTCGACGTAGCGGTATCCAGTGTACGGCGTGGGCTCGCGTTTCAAAGCCTGGTCAATCTCCTTGCGACTCCGCCACTTTGTGTCCTCTCGCAAGTGGTCCTCCGGCCAAAGTGTCGGGCACTCCATGAGCGGATCAAAACTCTGCCACCCTTCGCCGTCCGTGTCGTCGTAGAGGACGTTGAGAATATCGAGAATCACGTTCGGGTTCGCGGAATCTCCGTAGGCAGGGAGGACGGCAACTATCATGTGGTCAGGCTCTTGGTATCCAACCTCATCAAACCGCGGGCCGGTGTAGGACACATGCACGCGCTCGCCCCGTTTGTTCGCGAGCCTCGCTGCATACACGTGACACACCCTACTAATCCGCCTGCACATCGCCTGTAGATTGGCGAAGGAGACAACGCGGACATGAGTGTCGGAATGCGTGAAGTTCATGTTTCCTCCTCGATCCCGAACTCACTCAACGGAATCGGCTCCCCGTCGGTCGGGAATGCCGCCCGCTGACGTACAGCCGTACGTTCCTCGTCAGTCAGACCCGTCCATACTTGCAGCGTGTTTCGTAGTCCTGGCCCGTCGTGGACTCGGGCCGGGGCACCAAAGAACCGGTTGTACCCGCAGTCGCCGGGGTCCATGCCGATGTAGAAACCATCACTGGTACGCACTACGTCCACGACTCCCGTGACTTTGAGATTCATCACGGCGAGCAGCAGCGCGGTAGGAGTGCGTGTGTCTGTCGCGGTACTCATCTCCACTGTCCTTTCCGCCACTTGTATCCCCACTCCAGCATGACCGTGTGGCTCCAGTCGTTGCAGCGGCACGTCCCGTCGTCGCGGTAGTGCTCGGGGAGTATGATGCAGTGCGGACACTTCAGCATGTCAGACTGCCGGATACGGCGAACGTCCGCGAGCTTTCCATCCGGTGTCAGCGTCCCAAACGTGACTCTGTGGTCGCGTTCTGGTTCCTGGCTTGTGGTGTACACGATTCCTCCTCCTCTCAGGGTGAACCTATCCGAACCTGTACAGAAGTCAAGGCGGTAAAGGTGTACGGCTTACAGCCATCCTGCTTCGGCAAAGCTGAAGTGTCTCTCCCTACCGACGATAACATGGTCATAGACGGGAATGTCGAGCAGTCTGCCTGCCTCCACCAGTTGCCGCGTCACCGCTCGATCATCCGCGGAGGGTGCCGGGTCACCGCTTGGGTGGTTATGTCCGATGATGACTCCCGCCGCCATGTCGCGGATCGCGGGGCAGAACACCTCCCGAGGATGCACAAGACTCCCTGTCAACGTCCCTCGGGTAATCAGCACCGGGTCTGCTGTCACACAGTGTTGCGCGTCCAGCAAGAGCAGATAGAAGCACTCCACCGGCTCACGGTCCATGACCATGTGAAACAGTCTTGCGGCCTCGCTCGGCGTGCGTACAGTAACAGGGACTGTTTCTTGTGCAGTCCCCTCGCGTACAAGCCGGAGTCTCATCGCACCACCGTCCAGAATACCTGCCCGCTCGCCAACATCCATACTTCGAAGTACTGCTGGCGACTGTCGCGCCCGATAAAGTGGTTCGCTACGGCATCATCCGCCGTGATCCGCCGTACACCGCGTAACGGCTCACTCGGGCGGCTGGTCACCTGGGTCCGGTAGTCCCGGAGCTTTTGGCTTAGGGTCATGGTGGATTCCTCCTCTCTGATTTGTACTACGGCCGTATCAAACAGTACGGCCAGTCTCCATCCTTAGCGGGGAAATCAAATGCCTCCCGTCGGATAGCGAAGATACTTTCCCCCTCTCCGAGATACTTTGCTCTGTCCCGCAGGCTCATGGCGCCCCACGTCTCTACAATGTCGTCGTACTCCCGTTGTGAGTAGTCGTCGTCGTCCAGGACGGGATAGTCTTCTAGCTTCCCGCGTATCCGGTCTCCCTCTCGCAAATGTGCCTCGGCGTCTTCGTGGATCATGAGCCAATCACACCAACCGACGGCCCAATGGTTTGTCCGCGTACTAATCCACGACGGCGCGTCTTCGTGCGGCCAATCGACGGGGTCAGGGATCGCTTCAAGCAAGGCTTCCGCTGTTGCGAAGTTGGATTGTTCCAAGTGATCCGAGTCGCGGGTTTGCAACATGAGGACGTAGTACTCGGAGAAGTCTGTCCCCATGTAGTTGTGAGCACCACCTACTGCGGGGTCTTCGCTGGTCCAGCGCCTAAGATGTGTCGGAGTGTAGATCATCGGGTTTCCTCCTCAGAAAAGGTTTACGCTGTAACTCCTACTCCCCCCGCAGGCAGTCTGCGTAGCTCGCGAGGTTCCCTCTTCCGATCCTGCGACGGTACTCGCGAGACGCCTCAAGCACGTTCTCCGCTTCTATCCCCTCTGGCATTGTCGGGTCAGGTGCGTCGTACTCGTCCCGCACCAGCTCCGCGAAGTCCGCCAGCACTTTCACGCGCTGTTCCAGCGTGAGGCTGTCCCAGTCCAGGCCGAACCTTTGCGCTAAGTACGGCGCGTAGCGTTTGGCAGTCATACATTCCCTCCCTCTGTTTGTGTTTTCTCCCTCTATCCTTTTCGCGATACTGCTCGGCGTTCCATCAGCAGTCTGCCGAGCCAGTTTTGTCCTGTGCCACCAGACACGCCCCAAAACCTGTCACCCCACGCATTCCCCTCAACCAACTCACTGTCGCCTGTTGCCAGCAGGCGCGCCGCAAGATCACTTCCTGAAGCAAACTTCTGCGCGAGTAAGCGGCGCATCGTGTCTACCCTGACCGTATCCCAATCGGCTCGGACGGGAACTTGCTTTCCGCGCCGTTTGGCTCTTCCCGGTGTCCCAGACTTCCGTATCCACTCTCGCGCTGCATAGCCGAGCGTCTTTGCTGCCTGATAGGCATGCTCAACAGTAGGATACTCTGCACCGTCCAGGCACACGCGCGCGGGCCAGAAGTTTGACAGAAAGCGGTACGGTCCCGTAAAGTCGTCAATCATGAGTCTTTCCCCTATCCTTTGTGAGAGCGGAAAGAGCACGGGGCGGAGTCGAACCGCCTAAACCGCTCGCTGTACCGGGCATGTCGTTGCCAGACTTGTCGCCGCCAAGGTGAAGTAACCTCGCGTTACGTTCCCTCGCGCTGCGTTTCGGCCCCGGCGAGCCTATCCGATCGTGCCCTACGCCCTACCGTTGCCCTAGCGTTGTTTCCTTCCCCTATCCTTAGTACTGCTAACTACCTCCCTCACACAAAAGAGCGTGTCTTTTCAATCCACACTCTATCATGTTCGAGCTTGTCCCATACGCTCGCGTGGTCCCTAATTTCTTCATGCACATTGAGAATGTGACTCGCACATCGTACATGCAAGTCTCTCAATTTTCCCTCTGGCACATGTACTCCGCACACGTCACACGATGCGAGCCGTGATGTGCGTTTCCGTCGCGATCCCCGTTTCGGTTTGGGCAAGTCTTTCGCGTATGGTGGCGAGAGTGGAAGGATTGGTAGAGGCAATGTCGTGACTCCATAGTGACGATAGCCACCGTGGAAGCCGGCTTTGCGAGCATGCCAGTACGGTGTGAGTGGTGTTCTGCGGATCATGTTTCAACCTCCGATGCAGAAGGCTTTACAGTGTAAGTCAGAGTGATACACAACACCGATAGCCCCGACTTTCGCCGGAGCTACCGTGTTTTCAAGGGACTATCTACGGGGCCAGGTTTGACTTCAGACTGCGAGCGCGAGCTTTGAATCCTGAGCAACGGCCGGGGTGACTGGCGTGTCTTGTGTCTGCTGCCATGCCTTGATTGCCGCCGTCACCATCTTCCGCACTTCATCCGGCCTGGCGAGGTGACGGTCCAGCAAGCCCCGGACTGCCTTCCCGAGTGCCTTCGCGTAGTCCGTCCCTGTCCTGATGTCGGAGAGTGCCTGTCCGACTGTGATGGCGAAGTTCTTTTCCGCCCACTGCGCGGCCAACATATCGCGCTTGTCGTGGCGGTTCAAGATACCAGCGCCGTTGACTCCGTAGACCTCGGAGAAGCTGACGCCCTTGCGCTGGTCCTTGTCCGGGACCACGTCCGTCCAGACCGCTTGCGCCATGGCTGCGCCGTATCCGATGAGCTTGCATCGGGCGCAGTATGTCGCGATCGCCGCCCGCTTGTTCGCGCTTTCCGTTCTGGCCACTTCGCCAGTCGCACGATGGCGTAGGAACGCGGCGCGGTGATGCACATGGACTGCGAGTATCTCTTGCGCCGCTTGGACCACGTCCGCGTGTGTGTACTGTGTGGCTTTCGTCATGGAGCTACCCTCCCCTGTGTGGCGTAGGTAGCCCCGTTGACGGTCCCTCAGGCAATTGTCAAAGATCAGTCTGCGGCGGGTAGGCGGGTTACACTGTAACCGACTCGGGCGCCCGCAGCTCCGCGGGCTCAATACCGCAAGGTTCATACTTAAGGGTGGCATAGGCTAAGTGTATGTAGGACAACAGGTTAGGTTAGGGATGTGGCATGGACGCAACAGAAGTGTGGTGGCGTCGCTGCAACAGGTGTGGCGTGCGCGCAACAGGCTGCGAGAGCTGGCAGGCGGCAGAGCTACTATATGTAGTCGCGTGCGAATACAGTACGGCAATGTACTTAGCTATGCTAACTATCTAGACAGAAGACAGAGAAGACAGAGTGCGCGCGAATACTATAGAGTGCGGCTCAGGCTCAGGCTGGGGCGATCGCGACGGGTATGGCTACGTCAGCGGCGGATACCGCAGTCTGTCAGTCAACTACCCACTCAACCGACCAGCCCCCAGGCGCTTGGGACCCCCGGAGCAGGGGGGGGATGCGACCTTTGTGTCCTCGCCTGGTCATCCCGCGAAACGCTCTCGGAAAACCCGATGGGCATGGAGAGGATGTTCGTAGGAGCCCCGCGAAGGCCCCTGGCTGCCTCCAGGAACGACGATAGCCCCCAGGAGGGTAAAGGGGGCCCCGAAGGAGTCAGAGGGTTTTGAGAGTATTTGACGCCGTAGGAGACCGCGAGTACTTTCTTCCAGGCACACACCAAGGTTCTCTATGCCGCCCACGAGCAATCGACGACGGCCGAAGCAGGCGAAGAAGACCGAGACTCCCGCCGCTGCTACCGTCCCTGCGAAGAAGCCGCAACGCACATACGTCCCTCAAGGAGCGAAGCAGCCCAAGCCGAAGACTCCAGACTATTGGCACCCACGCTCGACGAAACTCCCGCCGCTGCCGGAGAAGTACGTAGAGGAGGAGACTGACGGTCGTGGGAAAGCCCTGACCTACGAGATCACGACGAAAGAGCATCGTGCGATCGCTCAGCGTGCCATCACCGCAGCGAAAGACCCGGAGTTCTTCCCCGACGTGGAGCACTACACCCGCAGACTCTTCCTTTCCGCCTACATGGAACTGTGCAACAAGACCGCAGCCGCCAAGGCTATCGGGATCAGTCAGTGGACCCCGGCCTCCGTTCAGTGGAGAAACGACCCAGAGTTCCAGGACGCAATGGTCATGGCCCACGCAGTCGCCGCAGACGCCCTTGAAGGAGAGGCATATCGCAGAGGAGTCCTCGGCGTCGAAGAGCCAACTGGCTGGTACAAAGGCGCTCCCGGCGGCTATGTCAAGAAGTACTCCGATGTCCTCTTGATCTTCCTGCTGAAAGGCGCGCTGCCGGACAAGTACAAAGACCGGGTGGAAATGCGTAGTCTCCTGGCGAATATCGACATGGACAAACTGCCACAAGAAGCCGTTGAACGGATCGCGGGGGGTGAGCACATTTTAGCCGTGCTCGCAGACCTCGCGGAACGAGAACGGAAGTTGTTACCTTCAGGATCACCAACACCAGAGGAGGATGTATGAACGAGTCTGCAATGGCCCACGTCCAGCTACGCACACAGATAGGGCTGTCGGGCGCAGAACAAAGGCCAATACAGGGATTGGGTTATCTTCCGACTGCAGCCCCAACCCCGGTCTTCCAACAGCTTTTTACTGAGGTTGCTCAAGCCGCCGAGGCAGCACAGGCTGCCGCGGATGATCTGGAGGCGCGCGTTGGTGGCCTGCTTGGTTACGAGCCGAAGACACCCATCACTAACCTAGCAAAGGAAACTTCAAGCCCGCCAACAGCGATAGCTGACCAGATGCGGTGGCATCTTCAGACCATCAGATATGCTCTCAACCGCATCCAACACCAGATCGAGCGACTCTGACGTGTCTAACACCATCACGACCGGCATCACGCTGGAGACCCCGCAAGAAGTCAGCGTCCTCCTGGCTGCGCTGGCGATGGCTGAGGCGACGCAGAACAGGGACACCTTTGCAGGGACAGTTGTTCTCAATCTTGCCGCTGCTGCTCTGCGCGCGGTTGATCCTGACCAGACCGCTCTCCGGTGTCTCATCGCGAAGAGCGTAGTCGCCCTCGGTGCGTTTCAGCCGACAGCAAGTCAGTCCATGCAGGAAGCCTTGGAAACACTAATCGGCCGGGTGCAGGAGAAGCCATGAAACGCCGGAACTTCCTCGCTCAACTGTTGACGCTTGGAGTGGGTATTGTCGTCGTTGGTCCGTCCGTGCTAGCTGAAGTACACAGAAACCTGCCTTTTAGTTACGGCTATCTCTCGTCGTTCGAGGCGTTTGCCGACCGCTTGTTCAACGAGATGTGGGACTCGTGGCGGCGAGTCGAGTCGGAAGCCGTGTGGATCACCTACAAAGGCGAAGGTCTTTGGACGCCGCCAAAGGCCGCTCTCACGTGACCGGCAGCCAATCTCGTACCGCTGAGACGCTTGCTTCCCTCGGCGGTCTCGTTCATCCCTCACGCTCTCGCAGGAGACTTCGAATGCCGTACTCCAAGAAGCAGCAAGTCGCCGCCAGGATCGCAGAACACGAGCCGGACAAACTCATGGCACGCAACCGTGGGATGCTCATGATGTCAAAAGACGAGATGCACAAAATAGCCACGGAGAAGATCAAGCCGAAGAAGGGCAGGAAGATGCAGCACATCGGCAAAATGGTCAGGAAGCCGAGAGGGAGGGACTAGTGCCCACACGATGGCGACTGGCTCTTCTGCTCATCGGCGTCGTCTGGGCTTCATCCTGTGTCGAGATCACCTTCGAGTCCCGTCACTTTCTCTGCGTTGTCAACGGTGACACGCTACGCCTGCGCGACACGACCGGCGTGCGCTGCGCGGTGATCGACACGGTGAGGACGCCTTGACTTCCTCAGCAAGCGGGGTCTTCTTCGACACGGTAGGTCCCTTCGTCAACGTCGAGTTCTGCGGTGGCCCTATGGACGGAGAACTGTGGTTAGGGCTGCCGTGGCCACCCACGCTGGAAATCCTGATACCGCAACAGAGGCAACCGTTGTGCGTAACAGACAAACCGCCTGACTACTGTGACCTACCGTCCCCTGGCTGTTATCGAATGACGGATGAACAGAACTATGAGAAGGTCACGTTCCGGGGCGATGCGATAAGAGCGTGGAAGAAGCAGAGCGTGGCGGTGTTGATGGCGCACAAGCGGCCTCGCCCGATGCACTACACATGGCAAGGATAAGAACCTCCTGACCCTCCCATCTATCCCCACCAGCGATCTCGAACGGATTCGCCTCCAAGCCAAGGCGAAGCTGGTCGAGTTGCAACGCTCCGGCCAGTGGCAGGGGAGCGTGCGAGCACACACCGCCTACCAGAAGAAGCCGCTGGAGTGGATCGTCAAGTACCTCGAAGTCCCTGAAGAGACGCTACGCTGGAGCTTGAGCGGCCCGGAATACAAAAGCCATGACTGGGACGGGGACTCCGACCCGCTCGTCAAAATCTTCGACGGGCTGTCTGCTGGGAAGAATGTTGGAGTTGAGGCCGCGACAGGCACACAAAAGACGTACACCGCTGCTTGCCTCGTCTTCTGGTTTCAGGCTTGCTTCGAGAATTCGCTTGTCATCACAGTCGCCCCGACCGAGAACATGCTTCTCAAGCAGTTGTGGAAAGAGATCGGAGATCTCTGGCCGCGCTTCCAGAAACACTTCTCGCAGGCGGAGTTGCTCTCGGGCTTGCTCCGTATGCGTCCGCAAGAGGCGGGTCGAGAGAAGTGGGCGGCACTAGCGTTTGTTTGCGGTGTCGGTGCGGACGAAGAGATCGCTGGACGGGCCAAGGGATTCCACGCCGCTGATATGCTTATCATCAGCGAAGAAACTCAAAGCATTCACAACGCGATCATCACGTCGTTCGATCATACCCGTACCGCCGACCACAACTTGCATCTCGCGCTCGGCAACCCGAATCATCAGCAGGACGAACTTCACAAGTTCTGTGAGCGGCCGACAACGGTCGCCGTCAGGATCAGCGCGTTCGACCACCCCAACATCGTCACGGGACGCAGCATCGTCCCCGCCGCAATCGGACCGAACAGGCTGGAGGAACGCAAGGCGGAATGCGCTCCACCCGACTCCCGCATGTACCTCTCGCAGATCCGCGGGATCTGCCCCAAGGAATCCGAAGAAGCCCTGATTCGGTGGGAGTGGTGCGAAGCTGCAGCCAAGCGATTCGACGACCCAGCTTACCGTGTCGGCGCGCTCGGCCTCGGCGCGGATGTGGCGGATTCTCCGACTGGAGACAAGGCTGCGATATCGCGATGGCAGGGGGCGTGCTGTACCGAGGTAGTTAGTTTCCAGGTGCGGGACGCGAACGAGGTCGCCGAACGCATCTTTCTCGAAGCGACAAGCCGCGACAACCCCGTTGACCCGCGATACATCGGGATTGACTCGGTCGGTGTCGGCGCTTCCGCCGTCAACGAACTCAAGCGTCTCGGTCTTCGAGTGCGGTTGATTTCTGGCGGCGCGCGGGCGATTCCCAGAATCGACACCGACACATTGTGGAGTGAGACTACCGAGGTTGATGGGAGACGCCGCGCCGCCGGCCCGGTCGTTGTTGAGGCCGAGCGGTACGACAACCATCGCAGCCAGGTTTGGTGGGGGCTACGCGAAGACCTGCGGCTCCAGCGTATCGCAATTCCCTACAGGATCGAGTTGTTCAAGGATCTTACTGCGGCGACCTTCGGGACGCCGAACAACAAAATCAGCATCGAAGGGAAGGATCGGCTTCGCGCACGACTGGGACGTTCGCCGAACGAAGGGGATGCCGTCGCCTACGGGAATTGGGTGCGCCGCCGCACCCCGCTGAACTTGAACGTCCCCCAGGTCCCCGTCTCCAAGAACACCGACCGGGGACTCGAACGCCTCCTCACCCGCTACAACAAGCAGCGGGAGCAGGAGGAACGACGGTTTCAGCGGACGATGAAACGACGGATGAAAGGGAGGAAGAAATGACACGTTGGGAACGGTTCTATCGCTGGATGGGCGGGAAGGGGCCAAGCGACTCGCCGCGGGATGCGTGCGTGTATCATTTTCAGATTGACTGGGAGGTATTCCGAGTTCTTCAGTGGCTCGGCTTTCTCAAACGGGACGCAACACTACCTGATCACGAGTCTGGATGGTACGTCAACTTCCGTTGGCAGTGGCGTTTCTGGCGTGGACCGTACTATGACATAATGTTACGGGAGGGCTTCGTTGGCCGTCCCCTGCTGGGTCCACCGTGGATGGAGTGGAGGAAGCCGTGAAACATCGCGTTTGGCGTGTTCACTGTCCCTTCGGCTGGCTGTGGGGACAGGACGAGTGGGACAAGAAGCACGGTCTTCAACACTGGGGCTTCTGGTTCACGGAGCCGCGACTGTGAACCTCCCTTGGGTTTCCCGTCTCGCCTACGACACCGCCTGCTCTGAGCGGGACCGTCTCCGGCTTCAGGTGGACACCCTGCTTGTCCATGTCCAGAAAATGGATCGTGTCGAGCACGGCCTCAGGGAGGTTCCGCACGCCTCCCGCCTCCCCCCGGTCCCTATGCCGCAGACTGTTCATGACTACATTCACGGTTTCGCGAATCCCAGCATCCGTAAAGTTATGCTGACGCAGTGCTACCGCCGCCACGCGCAGGGCACTTCGTGGGAAACGATCGAGCAAGACCTCAAGACTCAGAACGAGACACCCCAAACCCTGTACGCCACCCCAGAGACGCTGTCAGGAGACTCTCCATGATCCGCCACCCGCAGCAAACTTCCTCTGTCGTCCGTGAGGCCCGGCTGCGACAGTTTCAATCTGCCGTCGGCCACAACCTCGCGCAGACTCTCTCCCGTTATCACGCCGAGTTCGTCGAGCCTCGCCTGCGCTGGTTGGAGCTGCCGTTCTACAAACAGTGGTACTACCTCACCAAAGGCTTCTGCTTGTGGGCACTCCAGTACCTCAGGAAGCGGCCTGGGCGCCTCCAAGAGCCCTCGGAAGCCTCAGGAGGCCCTCCGACACCTCCCCCACCCCCTTCGACGGTCTCCGAGGCTTCCAGACCCCCTGCATGACGTTCCCCTACGCCCTCTGGGACCAGCTCACCCCTACCGCTCAGGGTGCCGTCTCCGCTGTCGTCACTCTCCTCGCCAAACGCCACAGCGGGCGGATCACCCTGGAGACCCACGAAGGCGGCGTGCGGGAGCTGCAGCAGACGACGAGCGTGCGGGGGAACGAACTTGGCAACCAGGGTAGACCTCAGAACTCTAGCTAGACCACCCAAAACAGCCACTTTTCCCTCTCAGGATGACAGGTTTGGGCTTGGCGACCTGCTTTCAGGTGACTCTCTTCTATGTCTGTATTTTGGCTATCTGAGAGGGAAAACATGATTTCTGCTTGGCAACCTGGGGGGCAGAGTATTTCAGTCGGTGTACTATTGTCGGAATCCCGCACTGCCTACAACTAATACTCTTTCCTTTTATATAGCGAGGGACTTTCGGGAGATGTTCGGATACCCCAGGTTGCCAACGGGAAGTGGCGTTTTCCCTCTCAGATCGCCATTCTGTGACACATAAGGGAATCGGGCTTATCCCTGGGGTTTTGGCGGCGACTGTTTCTTCTTGGCATTCGGCAGTGCCCAACGCCAGCGAGTATCCCCTTCGGACGTGAGTTCCTGTGAAACCAAGATGCGCAGGACTTTCTTCGCTCGCTGCACTGTCCGCGGGCTGACATCATACTCTTTAGCGATTGCGAACAGGTCTGTGGCTAAGGCTGGTCCTTCAGCGAGATGGGCCTGCAGGAGTTGTACAGCCTTGTCAACTTTCCCGTCGGTCGGCGCGGTCGGGGGCGGTGCGAGAATGTCAGTAGAAGTAAGACTGGTCTCACCCTCCCACGCCATTGTGGCAATGCCCTCCCGGTTTTCGTGGATACGGTAGATCCGTGCTTTGGGCGCCTTGGCCAAGTTCATTTTGACCGGCGCACAAATCTTGCGTTGGTCGTAAGACTCTAGGTCGCGGTCCTCAGGATGCGCACCGAACATGAGTACGCTTCGAGCGGCAGCAGCAAAGGCACCGCTCCCGGTGATGCGCGAGCGCACGTCCTGTCCTTGTTGTTTGTTCAGATGTATGATGCTGATGATGGCGCAGCCAGTGTCTTCAGCCAGTCCTCCCAACGGTTCTAGCAATCGGCGTACTTCGTCATCTTTCCACGAGTTGACACCAACGCCGAGATACGCAGAAATCGGATCAAGGACGACGAGTCTTGCACGTACTCGCTCGACCTCTATGCGGAGGTCGTGTAGGTCATTGCTGAGATCAAGCAACGGCTCGCCTCCGTCGCGGTCTTTGCGGTGACGGACTTCGTAGACACGGTTGAGGTCTGCGCGGGCCGCGCGCAATCGCGGTTTGACGGTGTCGCCCGCTCCGTCTTCGCAAAACACCAGCAGGACTGGAGCGGGCGAGACTGTACTCCCGTCCGGTAATAGGCGTCCTGCGCTGACCCGCGCAGCCAGATCAACGCTGGCGAGGGACTTTCCATCCCCCGGATGCCCGGCGAACAACGTCAGCTTGCCGTACGGCACCACCGCAGGCCACAACCACTGTACTCGTTCTTCGGTAATCTTCGAGAAGGGCGTAAGGCAGAGATCGGTTTTCTCCTCTCGTGCGGGCATGGTTTACGCCGTCCGTGCTTCGTAGTCGTCCTCGGTCGGGAAGTGTTCCCACTCCAGCAACGACAACCCGATTACATACCCGCGGCGTTCTTCGTCGGGGTGTTCCAGCGTCGGATTGCTCTTGGTGTAGTACTTCCCCTCCCACCATCCAGGGAAGTCGGGGACGGCGACGAGATCAAACACGGTCTCATGTGGACGGATGACGGCGCGAATATTGGAGTTCTTACGAGGCTGGGCGTACAACGTGTGCGGCGTGCGGGCACGGCAGGCGTAGAACAGACTCACTCCTCCTCCTTCTTGCGAGAGAGACCAAGTCTCTGTCGAAAAGGGACAACGTCTGACAAACTTAGTAGAGTCGAGCATCTAATACCAGTCCGTCTTTCGTTTGTCTGTTGGACCCTACCTTGACAACTGTAGACCCGTCATGATACGCTTGCGATGTCCGTCGGTGGGTCCGGCGTGACAACCTCCTCCCACCCCGTCAGTCATCTCCTCCTCTCGACTGGCGGGGTGCGGGTGTCTGGGGGCTGGAGTGCCTCGTGAGACAGCGAGGGGTGCGGCCCCTCCAGAGCCCCCTTGCCTTGACAACCTCAACGCCCTCTTTGTAGTTTCGTCCCAAGATCGGACAGCCAGCGACTCTCTCGTGTGAGAGACCATCCTGCGCCCCGAGAGGCATTCATCGCTTCTCGGGGCTTTTGTGTTTTGGGGGTAGACGGTTGACGGCACCAACAGTCGCAATCCAAGAGTCCATCGTAGTTTCCCCGCTTCCCGAACAGAATCAGGCGGATGCGGTCGGCCAGCGTTCGGTGGTGAAACTCGCCGAGAACATCGTTGCTGCACACACCTCCGGCCTCCAAGCCCGTCGAGCACACGATCTCATCAGCGAGAAGTTGCTTCTTCACATCGACGGCTCCGGCGACTTTCAGTGGGCCGACATCTTCTTCGACCAGCGGATCGAGATTCCCCGTCTCGTCTCCGAGTTCCGCAAGACCGAAAACCTTCTCCGTCCCATCGTTGATAACGCCGTCTCGCACCACACCATGATGCCGCTGCGGTATTTCGTCGAGTCGCAGGCCGATCGGCGAGCGCGCGAGCGGGCGTTGATCGACGGGTTGTTCGCCAATCATGTCGCGCTGCAGCAGGACTTTCTCGGTCTTTTCTCTGATGCGTTGTATCTCGCCATGCCTGCGGGATTCTGCCCGGTGCATCGCTATTGGCGCGACGACGCGACCGACCAGTACGAGCCGACACCAGGTGTGAGCACGCCGATCCCGACCCGTCCTGGCATCCTCGACTGTTGGGTCGGGAATCCCTTCGACACAGTCTTCGACCCCAGCGCCAAACGCGGCTCGGTACGGTGGGCTTCCTACGGCCGCTGGCTCCCAGCGAGTCTGGTACGACAAGCGTTCGGACACGTCAAAGGTGTGGCGACATTGGAGGGTGGCACACGGCTGTCTTCTGCCGCCCAGTTCCAGCGGATCGCACGCGACTGGCGCCTAGCGGGGCTCAACGTTCACGGCTCGCCGGTTGTCGAACGACGGCGCGACCAGCCACGCGGCGAAGACGAGATGCTGTACGTGCTCTGCCGCGAGGTGCTCCCTGGCGCCGAACCGGATTGGCCAGAGGGACGACTTCAGTTGGTTGCGGTTCCTGGCACGCCAGACTTTCGGCGTGGCGGTGGACAATCCGGCGGCGGAATCCTTCTTGCCGACCAGGCTCTTCCCGCAGGTGATTTCTCGTGGACCCTGTTTTACAGCCACTTCCGCGGCGACGACGTGCTTGGCAAGCCGTGGGTGGAGAACCTCGACCAACTGCAGATCGAGTTGAACATCGCCATCTCCAAGGAGTGGGAAACCGTCAACAAGATGTTGGAAGCGCCGATCGTCGTCCCCGGCGGCATGATCTCCGAGGATGTAGCGGACTTCGGTGGTTTCAACATTCTGGAAGTCGAGCCGACGCTTGGGAACGTTCGTCCGCGGGTGATGGAATGGCCGACTGAGATTCTCACCGCCCTGCGCCGGATCATCGAAGACAAGCGGCGGGCGCTCTACACCATCGGCGGATACCAGGCAGCCTCGCGCGGCGAAGCGCCCGGCTCGCGTATGGCGTATCGCGCCATCCTCGCACTGCAGAGCGCCGACAGTTCGATTCACGGGCCGGTCAACGCGCGGTACCGCCGAAGCGCGTGTGACTTCGCCCGTGGCTGCTGGCGACAGTTCAAAGCGTACGGCGACGTAGCGTGGCTGCTTCCAGTCATCGGTGATGAGTACGCTTACCTCGCCGACCCCTATGTGGACAAGACACGACTTTCCGCCGATGTGCCTGACTACAAACTGGTGAACGCTTTCGGTGCTTCGCCGGAGATGCGGGCACAGGAAGTCCTCGAACTTGTACAGATGCGTGGTGCTGACGGCCAGCCGTTCTTGTCCACCGAGGAAGCCCGACGGCAGTATCCAAGCCAGAGCCTCTTTGGTGAGCACGCGACACACAAGTCGATTCAAAAGCGTCGGGCGCGTACCGTTGCTGCTGCCGTTGATTCGATGGTGCGTGATCTCCGTGAGCAAACCGGACTCGCCGCGACCGCCATCAACGATCCTCAAGTCCAGCAAGCGGCGCAGTACGTCTTCGGCGCATTGAAGGACCAGTTCCCCATCATGCGGGACGATGACCTCCGCGCGCACATCGACGTGTATTCTGAGACGACACAAGATGAGACCGCCGACCCGATCACCCGTCTCGTCCTCAAGGTTCGCCAAGACTGGTACTACCAGTGGCAGGCGATGCAATCGGTGCAGGGAGCGCCGGGACTGCTGGGTCAGTCTCCAACACCACAAGGTCAGGCCACAGCACCCCAACGACAGCCCGCAGGTCCGAGTCCCGCTCGCCCCTCACGACCTGGTCAGGACCGTCGAAGCGTTGCGCAGGAGATGGGCCGCGGTGGGCCGGGAACGACACTTCAAGACACGGTCGAGCAAGCCGTTCGACAAGGCACTCGACCACAAGTAGCAGCGGCAGGATGAGGACTCCCTTTCATGCGGCGTCACCGCGAGGTCGCGCTGCGGAGGACGAACGATGAGTGACACGCTGACGGCCCCGGCTCCGGCCACGACCGCTCCGGCTACAACGGAAGTAACACCCGCAGCCGCCCCGCAGGTGGCTTCGGTAGCAACAGAGACGCCTCCGACGGTTTCACCCACACCCAAAACTACCGGCCCGCTTTCTCGACGGGAGGCGAAGGCTGTTCCGCGTCAAATACCAAAGGCTTCTGTGCCTGCGGCGCCAGGATCAGCCTCGCCTTCTGTTGTTGAGACACCTGTGTCTACACCAGCAGCAAGTCCGGAAGCAGCGAGTCCAACTCCTGTTTCTGAGCCTGTCGCCGCACCTACGACTCCCGCTCCGGTTTCAGGAGCGACTCCAACCACCCCCGCGTCTCCTACACCTACGACGACATCAGGGACGCCGACGGTGGAGTCTGCTCCGAAACCACTTGTTCCGACGCCAACCCGTATCGAGATCGGCGCCGACCATCCAGCGACACGCGGACGGCCGGTGACGCTCACCGCCGCGTCCGCCGATGAAGAGGCCGTCCTTCGTGCTCTCGTCAACGGGACGTATTACCGCGTGCGGGACGTAACGGATCGCGACGCCAAGATCGCCGACCTCACCGAGAAACTCGCTCGGCGCGAAGCGGGCGACACCGCGCAGGAGAAGTGGCAGGGGACGCCAGAATACAAGAAGGCTGTCGAGGAATATCACAGCATCAAAGAGACCGTCGGCCCCGAGGCCGCCTCGCAGTACTGGAAGGGGATCGAAGCAGACTTTCAGCGTCTCGCCGACTCCGAGTTTCAGGAACGCTGGGGCAAGTTTGAGGCGGAGTCCGCGGAGATCCAGGGTCAGCGGTGGGCTGAGGAAACCGAACGCCGTGTGACTTCGTGGGTGCCCAAGCCGATCCGCGAGATGCCGGAGTACGTTGGGTGGCTCAAGAAAGCGATCACTGACTTCGACGCGGCGATCGGCGCAGGCATGTACTCCGACCCCGCCGACAAAGAGGACTACATCCCGCCTGGCGACACAGACGTAATGCACCGCGTGTTCACCCGTCGGTTCCAGGCCATGTTGACCAGCAAAGAAGCCGTGCGCGCCGCCTTGAAGGCCGCTGAGGCACGGCAGCAGCTAGTTCAAGCGGGTACCGCCACACAGGCTGCGCTCGCCAAGCAGAAGGAAGACCGCCTCAAGACTGAGGCCGTCGAGGAGTACAAGCGTTCGTTGGCCCAAACCCGAGCCGCTGCGCCGCCGAATCCGCTGGCTGCAGTCGGTAGCGGGCTTGCTCAACCGACGCCCGTGGGGACCGGAGACGCTCAACCTGACCTTTCCGGGATGTCCTCACACGAACGCAAGCGGGTGCTGAAAACGGCGTCACGAGAAGCGTGGCGGGCGCGGACAGCAGCCAACGTCTCACGACCATGATCGTGCTCGTCTGAGCACAGGAGTGTAGCATGGCATTTGGCAGCCAACAGGGGCAGGTCGAGAGCCTCACGAACCTTGCAGGACTGGTTCATGACACGTTCTACGGCCGTGTACTCCCCAACGTGCGATCGGAGTCTCCGGTTGCGCAGTTGTTCAAGGAAGCCGGGGCTGGGGAATACCAGTTCGTCGGCGACACAATGCACTTTGCGTGTGATCTGGAGTTCCCGACGGGGGCGATGGCTACATCCGGCCAGTTGCCCGATCACGTCGGGATGGACGCTGTGGAGGGCAACGTCACCCCGATTCGCCGGTACCGCCGGGTTGCGCTCGACAACTTCGTCGAGAAGCGGGTCAGCGGCGCCGGGGCGTACGACAACCTCAGCGATCGAGTCTTCGACATTCTGTGGGATTCGTGGAAGTACATGGAGATTCGACACAGCATCGGCCCGTCTTCGGCGTTGATCGGTGCCGTCGAGAGCCGAACAAGCTCGACGGTGTTTGTCATCAAGGACGCCTTCGGGAACGTAGGCACTGATCCGTGCTCGCACCTTTCGAATGGTGCGCTCATCGCGTGGTGGGACATGACGGCAACAGCCGCCATCGACGGGGCGGGAACGATCTCCGACCTTGACTACGCGACTCGTACGGTTACGGTGACGACAGCCGCTACGTGGGAGCCAGGTGACGTTCTGGCCGCAGACGACTTGATCTACTTCGCCACGACCAACAACATCTCGACGGACTACTTCATCTCCGAACGGAACCTCGGCCCGAACGGCCTGGGGACGATCGTTGATCCAGGAGCAGCCTCGACTACGGTGTTCGGCATCGTCGAAGGCGATCATGGACGGTGGAAGCCGTTCCGTCAGACTTCGGTTACGTTCGACCACCTTGAAGTCACCGAGCATTGGCAGCAGCTCGGGGCCAAGCGCGGCATGAAGGTCTCGCCGCAGACGGATGTCGCTGTCACCTTCCCGGCGTGTACCGCCCAGCTCGCGCGCAGTCTCCTGGCGTTCCAGCAACAGGCGTACACAGGCGGGGATCTGAAGGGCGGATACGCTTCCGTGACGGTCGCCGGTATGCCGATCATGGACGACACGTTCTTCTACCACAACGTGTTCATGACGTTGCGGAAAGAAGGGCTGTATCGCGTCAGTCTCGGCGGGGAAGCAGACTTCTTCTCCGAGGACGGCTCGATGTGGAGCCGGATCTCCGACTTTGACGGCAAGGAAGCCCAGGTCGGAGAGTACATGAACACGTTCTGCTCGGGTCGCGGCGCGAACGGTGCCCTGACCGGAATCGTGACGGACGTGACAGACTCTGGCTGGACGAACACGCCAAATTATTAGCAAGGCGCTTGCTAACTTCTGGGGTGTGGTTTACACTATTGGTGTTCAGGTAAACCCACCTTAGAAGGAGCGAGGAAAATGACAGGGAGAACACAGCGTGATGAAGAGTGGCGCGAGATACCTGGGCTGCTGGGCTACGAAGCGTCGAGCGAAGGACGCATTCGGCGAACAGTTGCGGTTGGTCGATATGGGGCCAACCACGTTTTGTCGCAGAATGTTTCAGAGCCTGGGTACCCTCGCGTCAATCTTCAACTGTTGGTTCACGGGTTGGTGGCTCGTGCCTTTTTGGGGACAAGACCGAAGGGGCGGTTCATCAACCACAAGGACGGTAACAAACGAAACGCTGCTGCTGACAACCTTGAGTATGTTACCCCGTCTGATAACGCGGTGCATGCGTACACTCTTGGTCTTCAGCCGTGCGGGGAGCGGCACGGTAGGGCGCGTCTTACCGACGCACAGGTGGCGGAGATTCGCACGCAGTATGGCGGGCTGGCTGGGGAACAAAGCCGTTTGGCAGAAGTGTACGGCGTTTCTCAGGGGCTCATCAGCCAAATTGTTCGTGGAGAGATATGGACGCATCTACCGCTTGGGAAGGTCCAGCGGAGCAATGCGCGGCATCTTCGAGGTGAAGTACACTTGTTTGCGACTGTCACCGATACGGTGGTTCGTAGACTTCGTGAGCAGTATGCAGTTGGTGGAGTTACCCACGATGATCTTGCTAAGCAGTACAACATCAGCAGGACCACGGTTAGTAGAATCATTCGTGGGCGGATATGGAAGCACGTAACGTAGTTTGGACCGGGGACACAGGATTCGCCTGTAACTCGGAGTATCACCGAAGAACGGCGCTGGGACAGCGCAGGAGATAGGTGCAGATGGCTACCCGGACTGTAGCACAGAGCACTGCCAACGCGAATCGTACGCCGAAGTCTTTGGCGTACACGCTGGCGGAGCTGGTGAACGACGCGGTCGCGCTCGCAAACGAGTTGCGGACGGATCACGCGACACAGAAGGTGACAACCGACCAGATCGAGACGTTGGTCGAGGAACTTGGGGCGGATCATGCCACCTTCAAGACGGCAGCAGATGGCGTCGAGACACTGATCGAAGAGTTGTCGGCGGACCATGCGACGTTCAAGACCGCCGTGGACAGCCTCAAGACGCTGGCCGACGAGCTGAAGGCAGATTTCAACCTGCTGCGTACCGGACTGTTGAACGGTACGCGCCAGGCTGCCGGTCTTGCTGAAGGTACGAACGCGAACACGATCCAGTTCGCGAACGCGCTTTCGTTCTCGATTGCTGGTCAGTTGTACCTCAAGGCTATAACCAACAACATCGCGATGACGGCGGCGGCGCAGCAGGCCATTTCCACGTTCTGTTTGTACCTCGTGACGATGAGTACAGCAGGTGCAGTCACGATCACGAAGGGAACAGAGCTGGGAACGGATACAGCAGTGCTCCCGGCGCGCCCAGCAAACGAGGCCGTCGTAGCTGCTTTCAAGGTTGCGACAGACGGAGCGACGACTTTTACGTCTGGCACGACAGACCTTGGAGCTGCTGGTATTACAGCAACGTACTACGACCTCATGTATCCGACTTCGGGTGCTGAGGCACCGACGGCGATTGCTGCGGCTGATGCTTCTGCCGCCCCGGCGACGCTCACGGCCCCAAATCCTGCAAGTGCTCCGGCAACGTTGGCGGCGTCCACAGCCATCACCTCCGGCCCCGCTACACTCAGCGCCGCAGCGGTGGACGACATTTCGTTCCGCGAGTCGGGAGCGCCGTAACACATGGCCACCTCACGCTTGTACGTTCGGCGGCAGCATGAGATGCCGACGCCTCCGGTGGAGGTTGCAGACGAGGTGGAGTTGTACGCACGACAGACAGGGCGGCACGCGACCGTCGAGTATGTGCCGACTTTGCTCAAGGGAACGCGGCCCGTCGCGGGAACGTGGCGGGTCCGCTTCACCTTGAAGCCCGACGACAAACGGCTCTCGTTGTACCAGACGGGCAAGATGGACGAGCCGCCCACCGAGGATGTCTGGTTGCACGTACCTGACCAGGCGTCGCCGTTGGGGTACAGGCCCCTTGACCTCGTGCAGCTCGGGGCATCGGGCGTGCGCGAGTTCCTGGAGCGTGGCAATCTCTGGAGCGGACGCGGAGAGTACAAGTCTTTGGAGCAGATGGTCCGGGAGGTTCGAGAGTCGAACACCCGGAATCGTGAGAAGCACAAGCAACAGCAGAAAGTGACGAATCGCGAAGAGCAGCGGGAGAAACGCCGTTGGCGGTTCAAGATTCCCTTCCTGCCAGTGGGTATTGATTTGCAGTCGAAGTCGAACGGCCGTGGAAAGTCTGTCCGACCGGACGTGCTTCCGTCGGCCCCTCGTCAGGAGACGTAATATGGCTCGCCAAGTCTTGCAGAAGATCAAGCCGTTCCACCCGCCTGAGGCATTCAAGCCTCCGAAAGGCGCTGTGGCTGCTGGTGTCACCCCGGACGGCAAACAGTTGTTTCGCAGGACGGTGCAGTGCGTCCGTGCGGTTCCGCGGTACGCGACGACTCCTGAGGCGGTCAAACGTCTCGCGGAGCTTGAGGCGCAGGGAGCCTCCGCCACCGAGATCGCGCAGACCATGAACCGCGAAGGTCTCCGGCAGTACCGCAAGAATCAGATGACGGGGGAGTTGGCCTACCCGTTGAATCGCGCCGAACAGTACATGGAGGAACGGACGTTTTACGTCGAGTCACAAGGCAACGGGAACAACACGCTGGTCTCTTACAGCCCGCCGACTCCCGAACAGTTGGCGGCGGAGGGCCGTCGGCGCAAGGTTGCAGCTCTTGGCGGTGGCCGTCTGGCGGAAGTCCTTGTAGATCAGGACATCACCCCCGAAGAACTGGCGGCGGTTATCAAGGGCCGTCGGGGCGTACCCGAACCCGTGTTCGCGGGACTCCCTGAGATCACGGTCGAAGACGACGCAGGCTTCATCGACGAGGGAGACAGTCCAGTCGGTGCGGTGACTCCCGCCGACATGGAAGTCGAGCCGGAATCCGACGAGGACGAACCCGTCAAGAAACACAAGCGCGGGCGGTGGCCGACTCGTGCAGAGAAGCGAGGACGGTAAGTGGAACTAAGTACTGTAGCACGCTGTCGTAACGCCTTTTTGCGGCTGGTCGGGACGGACGACACTGATTCGGCTCTGACCGATCTTGGAGAGGCGGCCAACGAAGTCGTGGACTTGTATCTCACCCGCGGCTGCCGGGATGCTCAACGGTGGATGCTCAAGATGGGCTACGACGGGTGGCGGAAGCGATCCAGCGCCCTCACGTTTACTGGTACAGACGCCGCAGATGGGGGGCAGAAGGCCACGCTCCCGTCGGACTTCATGCGAACTTCCGGGAACACACGCCGGTCAGCTCTGCGGGAAGCCAGCGGCGACAGTTGGGGAGCACAGATTGACCAGGAAGAGGATTCCCACAAGGGGAATTACTACTACCTGCGCGGGACGGAACTTTGGCTGGCGCGCACGGCTGTTCCGCCAACCACGGTTTATCTCGACTACCACTACCAACATCCGACGTGGACGGGTTTAGCGGACGGCAGCATCGACTTCCCCTTGGAAGTTCGTCCGCTCATCATCGCCGAAGCCGCCAACGTCGCCAAGGAAGAAAACTGGCTGCCGGGCGGGCGGGACATGGAGGCAAAGATCGAGCGGGCGTTGGCACGCGCGCGAGAAGCGGCACGGGACTTCGCTCGGCAGACCAAGGGGCCGCGGACGTTCAGGAAACCGGTGCGCTGGGGGAACCATTGGGCGTTAGCCCCGCTGTTTCCGCTGGTGTTTTCTGGCCAAATAGACTGCGGCCTTTCGTTGATGCCGTTCTGGGTTCCGCCAGTAGTTTGCGCGGTCTCGTGCTCGAAACCACTCCAGATTGGCGGCACGAACGGCACGAGCCTGTGCATTTACTCTGTCTCGGTTGCGGACAGCGGTTGCGCGCAGGCAACGACGACAGCAACGCTTTTGCCGGCCGTTGGGTCTCGTCCACAGGTAAGTGTTTGTCGTCGTGAACTTGTGTCTGTGAATACAGTGTGTCTTGATGGCGTTTCCACCGCGTTGGTTGTTGACCAACACAGTAACAGGTTCTGTGTGCAAGGGATTTACACAGTCTCGACGGCGGCACAAGTGGTCCAGCGTAAGCCCGTCTGGGATGGGTCCGATGGTCTGCTCATAGGCGAAGCGGTGCGCCCCGGCTGTCTTTCTGTCTCTTATCCAAAAGCGACCGTACCCATCGGTGGACTTTCCTCCAATCCAGAGCCAACATCCGTTTGGAAGCAAGCGGACTTTTCGCCAGAAACGTTTAGCCGGAGTACCGTTTTGTACGGAAGCGCGCGGGTTGCCCAACCGCAGCCAGCGGTCGTAGTGCAACGAGCACCAACCACGAGCGAGAACTGGTCTGTCACACGGTCGAATCGTACATCGGTCCATAAGGGCAACGTACTAACAACTTTGGTAAAACGCAACAGTACAGGAAATAGGCGGTAATGTATGGCTCTTCTCGGTGGCCTTCAAGCAGAACTGCAAAGCGCAGCAGCAAACAAGCCACACGTCCTCAGCTTTGCAACGGCGAGGGCGGCGGCGAACGACACGCTCTTTGAGATCTGGAACGGGACGACCAACGCCTCCAGAAAGTTCCTTGTAGACCTCGACGGAAAGATGTACTCTGCAGCGCTGACAGCGGGAGACTTGATTTACGCCGTGACAGGTGGTGTGACTGGCGTCCGGCGGCTGGATTCGCTGGCGAAAGGCGCAGCCTTCCAACAGCTACGTATGAACAGCGGGGCTACGGCTCCTGAGTGGGGGAGCGGCCGGATCACGACGGGCACGACGGCGGTAAGCACGAGCGGGACTGGAGAAGACGATCTCATCTCGTACGCGCTGCCTGCGGCAACGCTAGGCACCAATGGGCAGGCTGTTCGGATCACGGCGTGGGGAACGTTCACACCGACGAACGATGCAGTCGTAGTGCGGCTGTACTTTGGCGCGACAGTACTCCACTCCTACGGTATCTCGATTCCAGCCGCCACTAGAACGTGGGTCTTTCGGGCGCTGGTCGTCCGCACAGGAGCCGCTACCCAGAAAGCATGGGTGGGTACAGACACGACGGATTCTGGTGCTGTAGACCTCGCTACACCGACAGAGACACTCTCTGGCGTAGTGACAATCAAGTGTACTGGTCAATGCACGAACGCCGCCGACAGTGCGACGCAGCAAGGACTGATCGTAGAGTACTTGGGATGACATTGTGTGGATTGTCCTGCTTTGTTGTATGACGGCTCCGTACGTTTCCTCGCCGCTCCTCCGGGAGACGCCGGAGGTCAAAGAGCGCACGGTCGAGGTCCGTCGTGGTGGGAAGGTGTCACCTTTCGTGTTGGCTCTCCCGCTTGCTGCTGCCTCGGTCTATGATGCTGAAACGACGTTTGGCTTGCGCGAACGCGGTGGGCGGGAAGCGAATCCTCTCATGCGCCCGTTCGTTGAACGCGGGAGACCGGCGACGTATGCAGCCCTGCTCGCGCAGAACGCTGGACTTGCTGCTGCCGGGGACTACCTCAAAAAGAAGGGGAAGAAGTACTGGTGGGCACCGCAGGCACTCGGAGCAATCGGCCATCTCGTCGCGGGAACGCTGAACCGGAGAAAGCAGTGAAGACACTTAGCCTGACCGGCGACGAGTTTGCAGCCATTGTCTACCCCGAGGTGGTGAGGCAAATCCCCGGCGAGAGCGACGCAGCCTGGGCAGTCGGGATAGGCTTGATGCAGAAGCTTGCTCGGGCGGTCGCGCTAGAGCCGTTGACGGACGAAGAGTTTGCCTTGCTGGAACAGTGTGTACAAGAGGTCCGTCCGCGAGTGTCATTGCTGGCGTCTGCGGACTACGAAGCTTTGCTTGCCAAGATTCGACAGGCGAAAGAGAGTTGATGTGGCGACGCTGTTGACCGAATTGACTGCCGACTTTTCGCGAGGAATGATCGACGACATTTCGGCGATCGCGTACCCGCCGAATGCTGCTGCCGACATCACCAACGGTCGGATTCAGCCGGACGGGACGGTGCGCCGTCGCCCAGGGTCGCAGCGTACACACGCTACCGTAATCGTCACTGACGGCACAGGCTACGGCGGGATTTTGTTCACGACCGCAGGTGGGACGGAACAACTCATCGCCTTCATCGACAACAAGGCGCACAAGAGCGAAAACAGCGGTTCGACATGGACGGAGATCGCGACAGGGTTGCGAGAGGATTACTACTCGCTGGTCATCATGCGGGTGGGCGCGACCAACTATCTCTTCGCGGCCAACGGCGACACGACGGTCAAGCGGTGGGACGGCACGACGTGGGACACCATACCTAACGCGCCATCTGGGGTGAAGTACATCGCTGAGTTCAACCGGCGCCTGTGGTATGCTGGACATTCTGGTGTCATCGCCCAAGCGACGAAGGTTGCTGACCCGACGATCATCGCGTCCCCCGACGGGCTTACAGTGCAGGTTCGCGAACTCCCGACGGGACTGTACCAAATCGGCCCGCACCTGTTGGTGTTCGGAGAAGATGAGACCGCCTACATCGACGGGTACGGGCGGCAGGATCTCATCGTCGCGACCGGCGCGACGGGCTTCTCCCGCTCGGTGGGGTGCATCGCGTTCCGTACGATTCAGGGTGTTGGAGAGAACGCGGTTTGCTGGCTTTCCAAGCGCGGGATCGAATACTACACGCCTGGTAGCGAGATCATGCTTGTCAGTCGTGGACTACAGTCATTCTTCCAGACAATCGACAGGGACCAGATCCTCGCGAACTCCGGGAATCCGTCTGGGGTCTACGACGAGGTGAGCCAGGAATACTGGTGTGCTCTCTCGACAACGGGTGCGCAGAACAACCGTGTCGCCGTCGTGAACCTGTTGCATCGCGGGCGGGGCTGGCTTGGCGCGTGTTCAGTAGACGAACTTTCTGGCCCATCGTCGCCCGCCGGGACCGAGTTGTTCTTCGTGGTTGGAGCAGACGGCTATCTCGCGAATCAAGCAGGCGGGTCTGCGCTTCGCCTCGGCACCGACGGCTACCTCGTCTTTGCAGCGGCAGGGGAGAGTACCCTGCCTACAGAACTCGCGGCGGACGGTTACTTCGACACGGCGATCACGGATGCGGTTGCGGCAACACTCTTCGTCGGCCCGAGTTCACGAGGAACCTGTGTGTATTCCGTGGGATACGACGGGTTTGTGCGACGCCATGACGACGTGGACTACAGCGGCGTGAATCTCGACGATGTGCGCTCAGACGACACGTTGGGCATCGCAGTCGAGTTAGGGATGGTGTCTCGCCCGTTCCTGCGAAAGGCCCCGTCACGACGCAAGCGCGTGCGTGCAGTCCAAGTCGCGTCGATCAATGACAGTGCGGTGAGTGTCACCGTCGCAGTTCGAGCGGCTGGTGCGACGCTGGGCACACAGACTGTCACGATTCCGCTTACCGCGCAGAACCAGCCGCAGCGGAAGGTTGTGCGGATGTACGCGACAGCAGACAGCCCACAGGTGGAAGTCACGTCGGAAGCAGACGTGCGGATCGCGCTGATTGGGACGGTAGCAGAAGTCTTGCGGGAGCAGATCGGATGACCGCCTCTCCTCGCGGCTACCTCGAAGTTGCGGAGTTCTACCGTGCGCGGCCGGTGGATGCGCAGTCGGCTCCAGCGGCGACGACGAACACGGACCTGCTCACGGTGGCCTCCGGGTATTGGGTAGAGGGCGAAGTCTGGGTGGCGAATCGTGGAACGGCAACCACATTCCGTGTAGCGGCACGGATGGACGCCGGGGCGCTCGGGAACAAGCACTACCTTGCGTACGACGAGCCTCTAGCAGCGAACGAGAGTCTGCACACTGGATTCATCAGGTTGCCTGCAGGAGCGATCGTCACAGTCTACGCGGGCTCGGCGAACGTGTCCTTCACCTTCAACGGCCTGCAACGGCAGATGGACGTGAACTTCTAATGGGTCTCGTACGGCGGATGACTCGATACGCGAATCCAGCGACGTTCGCTAATTTATTGACCGCAAGTGCTGGAGTACGTACGTCCGCGGGGAGTGTGGGGACACCCGCGTATTCTTTTGCAGATGATCCCGATACTGGCATCTATTGGCCGAGTGCTGATGGACAGATAGCTTTTTCCGTCAACGGATCTCGTATCTTGTTGTTTAATGCGAGCGGCCCTGTCGCCCGTCTTGATGCTCGTATCATTCTAGTCTCCACGACAACGCCACAGTGGTCGGTACTCTACGACGGCTCCAACTACGTGGACATTGGCGTGGGAGCGACGGGGATTGTGACACTCAACGCTGTAGGCGCTGCGGCGGGTTTCGTGTTTTCTGATCTTGTGACGGCAAATGCAGGATTTAATGCTGCCGCAGGGCAGGTCTACAAGGTGAACGAGACACAAGTGGTAAGTGCTCAAGGCGTAGCTGTCGCCGACGCAACGGATGCAGCAAGCGTCATCACACAACTTAACCTTTGGCTGGCGCGTGCTCGCGCGCATGGACTGATAGCCGCATGATGCAAACATCACAGTGTCGAACTGGCGTGTTCGTTAAGGTAGACAAGACTGGTAGGGTCCTGTTACACTATCGGCATCGGGATAACGAGCCTTCTGCCTCTGCGAGGCTGACCCGATGCGTTGGAGACTCAACGCGATGACTGCACCGAACATCAATCTCCTAGACGAAACTGAAGAAGAGCGCCGCCGCCGCGAAGAAGAAGAGGCGCGGAATACGTGGATCAATCCGATGCCGGGCGAGGGTGGCGTCGGCGGTACTGGCGGTACAGAAGAGGATCTCCTAACAAGAGAGCGCGAGGGAGCACCGCCTCCGCAGGATTTCGGTGCGCCCGTGCCTCAGCAATTTCAACAAGTGTCGCCCGAAGAGCCGTTGCCTGTGCAGCCGTTTGCTGCAACCATGCCTCCCCCGCCGCCGCCCCCGCCTCCCGCCCCTGAGTTCGCCGACCTCGGCGGAAAAGTCAGCGACTACGCTCAGACATGGATGGAGACACCGAATCGGTATCTCTCCGACTTTGCGCAGTCACAACGGGATGTCGGTGAGGCTCGCCTGCGTCAAGCAGAACGGGAAGGCAACATCGGGCTTGAAGAATGGGCGGCGTCACGCGGTCTCGTCGGCAGTTCGTATGAAGGCGACATCAGGCGTGAACGGACACGGGATGTCGAAGAGCAACGACGGCAGGAAGAGCGGGATCTCCTGGAGATGCTCGCGACCTCCGAGACAATGGATCGAGAACGTGCAGGGGCGTTCGGGCTTGAGACTGCACGGTTCGGAGAGACTTCTGGGCTGGAACGGTATCGTGCGGGCTTGGAAGGCTACCGCGCTGGTGGGGCAGAACGAATCGCCCAGGCGGACATCGACCTTCGCGCCAAACAGCTTCAGCAAGAGGGTGAACAGTTCGGTCGGGAGATCGACTTCAAGACCGCACAGGCGGAAGCGGAGAGGCAGCTTGAGCGTGAACGAATGGGACAAGAGGAGTCTCAATTCGGTCGCGGTCTAGCCTTGAGTGAGAAGGAACTCCAGCAACGGTACGGGATCGGTCAGCAAGACTTGGATCTCCGCGCGAAAGCGTTGATGCTGGAGGAGAAGACTGCAGGTCGAACGTTAGACCTCCAGCAAGCTCGCGATCAGGTCATCCAAGACATTGAGTTAGGGAGACTGGGGATCAGCCGCGACGACTTGGACCTTCGCGCGAAGCAACTCCAGCAAGAAGCTCAAGCACAAAATCGGACGCTGGACTTGCAGGAAGCTCGTGACCAGGTCATGCAGGAGATTGAACTTGGGCGGTTAGGGATCAGTCGTGAAGACCTGAACCTTCGCGCAGAGCAGTTGCAGAAGGAGTACGAACTTCAGGGTCGGAGCCTCAACATCGAGGAGGCACAGAACCTTGCCCAGTTGGATCTTGCTCGCGACCAGATGCAGCAACAGGCGGAGTTCTTCGCCGCATCGTTGGGAGAGCAACAAGCCACACGGCTTCAAGAGTACGGGATCAATCAGCAGCAGCTTGATCTCGAAGCCCAACGACTTCAGCAGCAAGCGGACCTCGAAGGCCGCTCGCTGGACATTACGCAGGCCCGGAACGAGGCAGAAGTCTCGCTGCGGACCCAGCAACTCCAGCTTGAAGCGCAGACTTCCGGGCGCACGCTGGACCTCCAAGCCGCTCGGGACATGGCGGCACGGGAGATCGCTGTCGCGCAACTCGGCATCTCACAAAAGGAACTCGACCTTCAGGGTACAAAGATTCTGCAAGACTACGAATTGCAGGGACGGTCCCTAAACCTTCAGGAAGCGAGGGACGAGGCTGCTCGAATGATCCAGCTTGAGCAGCTAGGGATCAACCGAGAAGAGTTGACACTCCGCGAAACACAACTTATCAACGAGTTCGCGCTCCAAGACCGCGCGCTCACGATTCAGGAAGCAGCCAACCTTGCGGATCAGGAGTTGCGTCTACAAGTCATCGGAGTCAGCCGCGACGACCTTGCCTTACGCGCAGACCAAATCACGAAGGAGTACGAAGTCCAGGGTCGAACGCTGGACCTCCAACAGTCTCGCGACCTTGCTGACCAAGAGTTCCGTCTCGAACAAATGGGTGTCGCTCGTGAGGAGCTTTCTCAACGGGCGACACAGATCGCTCAAGAGTATGAGATTGCCGGACGGACGCTGGATCTGACCGAAGCCCGTGATCTTGCCTCCCAGGGTCTCCAGCGCGAGGCGATGGAGTTTCAACTCAAGATTTCCACGAATGAACTGTCACAGCGAGAGAGTGAGTTCGCCCGCAGTCTCGGGTTGAATGAGCGGCAGTTTCTTGCCGAGCAGGATCAGTTCGCGCAGCAGTTCGGTGAGCAGCAGGCCGCTCGACTCCAGCAGGATGCGCAGTTTGCGTTGGCACTGCAGGACACGCAAGCTGCGCGGGCGGTAGACGCTGGACTGCGCAGCCGTGCGTTGAACCTTCAGCAACAGGGATTGGAAGCCGAAGACGCCTGGCGAATGGCGAGTTTGAACCAGGAGAGAGAACTCACCGAGAGCGCGCAGGAACTCCAAAAGTTGGGGATGACTTTAGAGAACTCGTATCGTTATGCTGCGTTGGCGCAAGACGAGATGTTCCGCTCAGAGGCAGTACGACTTCAAGAACTTGGTTTGACGCAAGAGGATGCGTACCGCTACGCAGAGATTGCCTACCGTGACCGTGCGTTGGAGCAAAACCAGACACAGTTCCAGGCGGAGTTGGACTTCCGGCTCCAGCAGGCGACGACAGATCAGGAGCGGTTCGACGCCATGATGGAGTTGTGGAACAAGTACATGGAGAAGGGTGGACTGATCGGGTTGCCGGGGACATTGCCGGGAACTGGCGGTGGTGGCGGCGACACAGGCAGTTATCCGCCTGTAGAATACTAGGAGACGATCATGGGACTTTTCGGGAGTATCAAGCGTGCTGTCACCGGCCCATTCCGCGCAATTGGGAAGCTCGCAAAAGGCGATCTGCGCGGCGCGGGCGGGGCGTTAGGCGATGTCATCAAGCCTGCGAGCTTTGTTCTTGGTGCGACAGGCGTCGGGGCTCCGATTGCTGCTGGAGTCGGCGCACTCGGCGGGGCGATGCAGAAACTCGATGATCCTGGGGCGAAGTTCAGGGACTACCTCGGTGGAGCAGCGCAAGGGGCGACAGTCGGTCTTGCGGGTGGAGCAGCCCGTGGACTCGCGCAGAACATCGGGAGTCGGATCGCGGGAGCAGGTGCGGGCGCTGGTGGCCCGACCGGAGCGATGGCGGGACCTGCGGGGATGCCGACACCTGCGATGGCGGAGATGCCTGGAGTAGTGGCTCGTACTGTGCCACAGATCGGTGCGGAGACGCTTGCAAGTCAGGGAGTGAGTGCCGCTTCAAAGCCTGGACTGCTCGCGAACGTCGGCAAGTTTGCTGCCAAGAATCCTGAACTCACGGTCGGCGGGCTCCAGACTGCGGTGGGTACGTACGGTGCCGCAGAAGAAGGCGCAGCGCGGGACCGGGAGATCAAGTTGCAGGAGGAAGAGGCTCAACGCCGCGAGGCTGAACGTCAGCGACGCTTCAAACTCGACCAGATCGGGCAGTTCATCAACATGATGGGTACCATGAGGCCGCGGTACTAAGATGGCCTACGGACGCGCAGGATTCGCTCAAGGACTCGCGCAGGGCTTGGGGAACATCTCAGCCATGCTGCGGGAGAAGCGTCTGACGGCGGAAGACGAGCGTCGGCGGCAGGAAGACCTTGCCCGGCGGGAGCAAGAGCGTAAAGAGAATGTTCAGATGCAGATGCTCGGTCCTGCGCTGGCGGGAGAAGGTGGCCTTGGTGAGGTTCCCCGAACCCCGGCGGGGACAGTGCGACCAGCGATGCTCCCCGAACCAGAGGGGCCGCGGCGGACGCTGGGAGACATTCAGACACTCCGAGGGGCTCCTCCGCTGCCCCCACGGCGTGAGCAGGTCAGCCTCCCCGAACCCTCTCCGACCGCTTTGGAGCCTCGTGGAGCCCCGATGACCCTCATGCGGGGCCTGACGGACACATACGAGCCGATCGTCGGTCCTGGAGGCGCCCAGGCCTATCGGAAGCGGCCTGAAGTGCTGGAGCGGGAGGCACAAGGGCGGAAAGAGGCGCTGGCGACCGAAGAGGCCGAACGGATGGGAGCGGCTTTGATGGAGACTCCCCGGTTCCGTGGACGGCCTGGCGAGACACCGGAACAGGGGATGGTGCGTGCCCGCGAGGCTCGTGGGGTGGCGGAAGGCGTGCAGGCGGGTATACCGGGCGGACTGTTGACCGAGCCGCAGGAGCCAAGGGAGACTGGGAGATTGACCGAGCAACAGGCGTGGAAGCGGGTCCTCCAGTATCATCCTGAGTATATGAAGACCGACGAGGATGGGAACGTCACTGGCTACACCGTCCCCATCACCCAGATCCAGCGGATGGCAGACGCATACCGTGCAGGCCGGACGCCTCCTGAAGACGTAGAGTTCGAGCGGCGACCGAAACCCGCAGGGATGCCGTCACCGTACGAGGCGGCGCAGGCAAAGATTCAGGCTGGCGGCGACGTGCAAGCCGCGCGACAAGCAGCCGGGGCAGCAGGAGCCGCCGCGCAAAGTGCTGGTCGTACCGGAGCCCAAGAGAGCTTCTTGCTGCAGTCTATGCAAGGACGGGAACGACAGACCAAAGAGACACCTGTCGAGCAGCATCAAGCAGCCACAGAAGCCACACAACTCCAGGTTGCTCGTCAACGGAGGCAGGAGATCAAACAGGAACATCCTGACTGGACCGAAGCGCAGGTCAAGGAGCAGATGCAGAAAGAAGGGCTGGTTCGATGACCCAGTTCCGTCGCCGCCCGTCCGGGCTGTGGGTGCCTGAAGCGCGAGCTTATAGGCCGGGGGCGTTTGGTGGACTTGGTGGTCCGTTCCGGAGTCGGGGGCCTGTTGTAACCGTCACGCCGAGCGCAGCGCCGACTATATCTAGCATTTCACCCAGCACGGGGCCGGCAGGCACAGAAGTCACTATCACAGGCACGAACTTTGTTGCCTCTGGTCTCGTTACGACCGTCGGCGGCGTGGCGCTCAGCCCCCGACAGTTAGTCAACTCTACAACCATCATTGGTACCGTAGGAGCGCACGCCGACGGCGCAGTGAATGTCTATGTCGAGACCAGCTTCGGTAACGCCACATTGGTAAACGGGTACACCTACGCGGCAGGCGCAGAGCCCGTCTACGCTGCGGCAGCGGGCCAGACGCTAATCCTCAGTGACAACTTCGATGCCTACGCCGGTTATGCGAATGCCGACGTGATGATAACGAACAATGACCCTGTCCAGCCAGGGGCTGCCGGGGACACTACACACCGGAAGATCCTCACTCCGGGACGTAACGGATCAGACGCCTGTCTACGTATGGTGTATGACGCGATAGGCTCGCCGGTACAAGAAACGCACTCGTTTGTGACCTACCCGGAGAACCAGGCAATTACCAGCGCGGACCCGCACCACTCAAGTCAATGGGTTCGGGTGACGGTCGATGGCGATATGACGGGGATTGCAATCCCCATTAAGTGGTTCCAGTTCTGGCACAACGCGGGCGGCAACCACTGGCAGTACAGCACGCGCAGCCGTAGTTGTGTCCACGGGAGCGGGATTTCAAATCTGCACATGGGCATTGGAGCCAGCGAAATCGGGTGCAATTCAGATCAGCCAGTCGGCCCGTACCCGATTAACTATAGCGGTGGATACTGGGATGGTCTGTGGCATCGGGTGGCGTACAGTCTACTGATGAACACGACCGCCGGTAGTCCTTCGTCGCAAGATGGCTACGCTCGCATGTGGGTGGATGGGACGAAGATCATGGATATTTCAGCGGCGACGGTGGGAGTAACGCCAGGTGGAGGAACGAAGGTGTGGTGTACCGCGGCAGAACTCGACGGGTTGCCGGCTCGTGGTGGTGGTCCTGCGACATTCGGACGCCTCCTGTGGGGCGGGCCGTTTACTGGCACGAATGGCCTGAACCCCTTTACGTATGATGTCGATGATCTGACTTGGTGGAGAGGGAACGCTCAGTAAATGGCACGTACTGGTACCAACCTCGACACGGAGACCGCCAACGGTCTCACTAACGAGACGACGCGGACCACCGCCACCTCGATCAGCACGGTATCTGGTCGGAGGTATTTCTTTGCGCTCGCAACGGGCGGTGGCAGCGGTGGATTGCTGACTAATCCGACCGTGGTGTTTAACGGCAGCGGGCTCACCATGACGATTGTTATACGTGAGAAGAACGATGCTGCGTCTTCAACTCTGTGTCTGTTCTCGGGAGTAGCGACAGCAAGCTCTTCCGGTACGTTTACGCTCACTCGCGGAGGCTCGGACACCTGGGGCCGCATCTGCATCATCGTAGACGAGATCAACGACAGCGTTGGAACGGCGGGTGCAATTCAACAGTCTAAAGTCAATGAAGACAACACCTCTGCGACTAGCACCCTTACTTGTACATTTGACGGCGCATTTCAGAGCGGTTCTTACGGCTATGCGGCGTTCATCAACTCCAGCTTGCTGGTAGTCACACCGCGCACGAACTGGACAGAGTTGGCGGACATCGGCAACGCTACGGCAGAGCAGCTTGCGACGCAGTACAGAGACGCAACCGACACTGCCGCCTCCGGAAGTTGGGCATCTAATGCCTTGAGCGTGGGGGTTGGCGTTGAGGTACTAGAAGGAGCCGCCAGCGGCATTCCCGCTGGTGTTCTCGCCGCTATCCTAGACGAAGAAGGGTAAGGAGAATTAGCATGTTGATCCTCGAAGGGGCCTACGGCGAAGCGCGATCTTTCCGCTTGGGGCGACTGCGCGCGCAAGCTACCGGGTTGTTCATCGCTGCGCCGACAATCGCTGCTGGTGATTTCAAGATCACCCAGGACGACGGGGTTGGCGAGGACAACGTAGACAACATCCCGACGGTAGATACCGGAACGGGTGATCTGCTCTGGACAGTCTCGGCGGCAGAAATGACAGCCCCGTCGGCCAACGGCCCCTATCGCATCATGCACGCGGCTGATGCGGCAGGAGCAGAATGGCTGGACCGAGACTTCCTGATCGTCACGACCGATCACCAGAGCGCGGCGAAGGTGAATGGTGTGGTTCGTCAGGTCGTGCCTGCAGCTACTCCTGGCGTGACTTCGTTTACGGTGTCAGACGGAACCCAGCCAACAACAGCACTGGGTGCTAATTTCATCAACTGTGTAGCGTTGGTTGTGGCTTCGGATATCGCCACAGATGTCAACTGCTGTGCGCTTATCACAGCCTACAGCTTCTCGACGCCAACAGGAACCTACACCTATGCGGGAGGCTGGAATCGCACACCGACCGGGACGGCTGCACAGATCAAAATCAACCTATATGCAGCGGCTATCGGTAAGGCCGAGGCAGTTGGCTCCGTGCCACTGGCGAACATCAACACCGAGGCGGATACGGCCTTGACTGATTACGACGCACCGACCAATGCCGAAATGGAGGCCCGCACGATTGTCGCCGCGAATTATGCGACGGCAGCGGAACTTACCATTGTGAACGACTTCCTCGACTCGGAGATCGCTGCGATCCTTGCACTGCTCGACGACGCGCGCACGGAGCCCGGACAGGGCGCGCCACCCGTCAACCCGGACGTGGTGACGAAAATCGACTACCTCTACAAGGCGTGGCGGAATCGGCACACACAGACAGCGACGGAGTACGCGCTGTACGCCGACAACACGACAACGAAGGACCAAGAAGCGACGGTTACGGATGACGGTGTAACGCTGGATCGTGGTGAAGTCGGGACGGGCGCGTAGAGATGGCAATAGATTCGCAGGCAAAACGTGGCGCAGTGCTTGGGTTTAGTGGTGTTGTCCCAAGCCTTGCGCTGCCGTTTCCCGACGGAACGGTTGATGCAGACGACCGCTTCGTGCTGATAGGACTGTACCCATTTGCGGCAGACACAGGCGAAGCCACAACAACGTGGTTAGGTTCAACGATCCGGCGGCGTAGACGACGCCAGCCGCTCACAAGGAGATAGGAGTATGCAGACGCGGAAAGTGGTGCGTATCCCGACGGGTGGCTGCGGTTTGTCCGAGGCGTTCGACGTGCGGGGATACCGCGTGGCGTCGATTCGGGTGCCGGGGAGTTGGACGGTGGCGAACATCACGTTCCGCGGGCGTCCATCCTCGCCGGATCGGCTGAATCAGGTGGTGCCGAACGGGACAACGGCGGGACTCAGCGTGGACGCGGCTCCGGCGGACATCGAGATGGACAATGCGGTCACGCTCCAGTCGGGCCGGGCTTACTACACCCCAGCACTCGTAGACCCCATCGACATCTCGGCGCTGCTTTCGGCTGCGGCGACCATCGACATCAACGACTTCGGCGTGCTCTGGGTGTTCCAGCTCCCGAATGGGTCCAGCGAGACTGGTGATGTGGATGTCGAAGTGGATAAGACCACAGCGGATCACACGTCGGCAATCATGGCGTTGGCGCAGTACAGCAGACCGGCACGCACGTTGCCGCCGACACGATTCTACATCCCGATTGGCGCCGTGCTGGTGAACGAAGGCGGGTCGGGAGCGTTTACGTGGGGAACAGACTCGATTACGGCGGAGACCGAGACATACTACAGTTTCGCTGGGCTCCCGGAAGTGCTGGTGCGGGCGGCGACGCTGGCTCTTGATGCCGGAGCGGCGACGTTTACGTACGGAGCGGCGACGGTACGTCTCGGTACGGGTGTCCGTGTAGCGGCGACAGGCAAGGCTGGCGTCACGATTGCAGGCTCTAACGTCGCGACTGGTGCCGTCGGAGCATGGTTGATTTACGTGCTGGCGGATGACGTGGAGTACGCTCTTCAGCTTGGTGAGGCGTATCCAAACCTGGCGAGCGCGCAGGGCGCAGTCGCAAACCACATCGCCAATCCGCTGCTCCCGGTCATCGGCGCTATGTACGTCGTGAACACAAGCGGGGCGGCGTTTATCCCTGGAACCACATTCCTCGACGCGGCGGGTATCGCGACGACGTTCGTCACATACGGCCCACGGTACACGAACATCTTCGACGATGCAGGCACGGAACTTACAGTCACGGCCGCAGCGGATCGCGAGATCATCTTGAGCGGCGACACCAAAGAAGACCTGACCGGGCTGGCCAGCTTGCAGTTGCGCTCAGGAACCAGCGGGACGCCGGTGGATCAGGCGAACTCACCGGATCTCGAACTGTATCTAGAGACGGTGTGATGAGGACGGCGCGGTGCCGCGGCTGTCGAAAGTAACCGATGCGTTCGCTCATCCGTTACGAGGATCTCCTTGACGGGGAAGATGAGCCGCAGGGAGTACAGGGACAGCAGAAGCTGCCGGTCTACGAAGACTTGTTCCCAGAAGATCAGGACAGGGCTTCTCTGCCAGCCTACGAGGATCTGTTCCCAGAGGATCAGAAGCCTCTCGGACCGACGATCGAGGCTGGGGGGCCCCCAGAGCCTGTCCTAGAGGCGATCGAGGCTCCCAGAGGCTCCCAGGCCACTCTACAGACCTATCCTGACCTTCCTGTAGAGTCTCCACGCTTCGCTCCGCCGTCTGGTGAGGGCACTACCCCGTGGCAGGCGCTTCGAAGTGGAGCAGAGGGGCTGGTTGAAACAGCCGGTCGTGTGACACAGACAGTCGGCAAAAAGCTGCGGGAAGCACGCGAGCGAGCACCGACCGAGTGGTTGCGGACGGCTGGTCCTGAAATTGGTGCGTTCTTGGAAGAGAAGGGTCAGGCAATCACCGAAGCCGCACAGAAGCGGCGGGAGGGTATTCCGCGTCCAGCAAAAGGGATGCTCGATGAAGACGCGACTGTCGAGGAACGCCTTGAGGCTGCGGCTTACGGGATCACGGAAGGACTTGTCTCCAGCCTGCCAAGCCTTGCGGGTGGCACAGCGGGTTTGGCGGTTGCTGGACCTGCGGGCGCTTTCGCGGGCGCTACTCTCCCTAGCTATCTCCAGAACCAAGACGAACTCGATCAACAGCTTCAAGCAGCAGGCGTTGACGAGACGCGGGCGGGCAGGATCGCCTCGCTTGGCGCGATCCCTATGGCGGCACTCGACGCAGCGCCGATTGCTGGTCTTCTCTCCAAAGTCGGGCGACGGAAAGCAGAAGAGTGGGCTCTCAAGACGGTCTTCAAAGACCTTGCTGCGCAGGGCGTGTTTGAGGGAACCACCGAGGCCGCACAAAACGCGATAGCGCAGACGATCACACAGCGTGTGACGGGAAAGCCGATCTCCTGGAGTCAGTTGGCAGAGTCGGGGATCGTTGGTATGGGTGTCGGTACAGTCATGGGTGGTGGAGTCTCGACGGTCGGTGCGATACGCGCGAAGCCGGTCGTGAGTCCTGCACCGCTTACACCCTCTGAGCCTGCGCTGCCTGCGTACGAGGACCTTATCATTCCTGTCGAGACAGAAGTCGAGACTGCTCTCGCCAAGCCCCCTCTAGAGCGGATCGCGGAGCTTGAAGCGCAATACCCCGAGCTTCAAGGGAAGGGCAGGGCAGAACTGGAAGCGGTACGACAGGGACCGTCCCGCCCGCCGCAGACCGCTCTAGCAGCCCCCCAGACCATCGAACAGGCTCCAGGGGCTCCCAGAGTACCCCTCCTGCTCGAAAAGTCTTCTGAGAGGCTGCTAGAGGCCCCCACGGGGGTTCCCGAGGTGGGTACGATCGTTCCCGAAGCGGGAAGAGGGGTCGAGCCCCCTACGCCTCCAGAGCGGCTGGGACCTCCCGGCCCGCCTGAGCCTCCAACTATCGGCCCCCGTTCTCCGCTGCCTCCAGAGCCCCTCGGCGAAGTCCCTGAGTCTGGCTTGACGTTGGAGGAGCGTCGTCGAGAGTCCAGTGACGCCCTACGTACAGCGGTCAGAAGTACTAAACGACTGCTGCCTGAGTACGCACAACGCCTGCGCGAGGCACTCCAGGGCATTCAGATACCAGAGTTGCAGACGAAGACCGAGCGAACGCTTGCGAAGACCAAAGAGTTCTTCGCTGGCAAGGAAGAAGTCATGCCCTTGTCGGTCAAGCGTGATCTTGCGCGTCTGGAGTCCAAGCCTGCCGCCGACTACATGCCGGAAGAGATCGACGCTCTCACGGAGAAGGTGCAGGTCCTCACACAGCTCAGTCGTCTCAAGAGAAAGCTGGGTGCCCGGCAGGAGTTCCGTGAAGCGGAGTGGGAAGCAGAGGCGATCGACCTCGCCCGCGAGCACGCGAAGGCGACGAAAACACTTCGTCAGGTCGCCAAGCGTGTAGAAACTCTCGACCTCCGTCCTGAGTACAAGAAGGTCATCAACGGTGCGTTAGAGGACATTGATCTTGGACAGATGTCGCCGCGTATCAAACGGCTTGCAGAGAAAACTGCGGCGTTCTTCGACGAACGTGCGCCGGGTACGGTCATCCCCGAATCCGCGCAGAAGCGTATTGATCGCCTGCGGAAGCGTCCCGTCGGCGACATGTCTCCCGACGAAATCTCCGGGCTGGTCGAGGATGTGCAGACAGCAGTCCATCTCAACCAGACAAAGAACAAGCTGATCGCCGCACAGCACGGTCGGACGATTGACGCTGAAGCGAAGGTCATCGTCGCCGAAGCTAAACAGCGGTTGCCGGAACTCACCAGCAAGGAGGGAGAAGTCCCCAAGCGGGGCGTCTTGAGTCTGTTTGCTCGTGAGGGTGGCGCACGGCCTGAGACCAACATGGAGCGTGTCTCTCCGCGTATCGTCGAAGATGTGTGGGACAAAGTCGGCGTCGAGTCATACGATGTTGAACTCACACGCAAACACCAACTAGAGAATGCAGTCGTGACAGCGGCAAAGGATGTCGGTCTCGCCTTTCACACCAAAGAGTTTGAGCAGTGGCGGAGTGAGAAGTTCTCGCTGCAAGTTCCACCCGCAGCAAAGGCCCCTCAAGGTGTGAAAGCGGGGCTCCAAGCAGTCGGGAAGCTCGGGGAGCCACCCGCAAAGCCGGGAGCCCGAACGCTGAAGATCACCCGCGACGAGGCGATCGAGGTTCTCGCTCAACTGCTTGCGCCCGCCAACCGCAAGAAGGCGTACCGCGACGGATTCACGGTCGAGCGTCTTGGCCCCAAGAACAGTTTTACCATGACGGATGACGTAGTCCGTCAAGTAGAGCAGATCGCCGGAGACCAAGGCAAGACACTCGCCCAAGCAGCCTTCGATCAGTACAACAGGTCGATGAAACAGTGGTTGAACGACGCCTACGTACAAACGTACGGGTCTGCGGTCGCGGAGATCCCGGACTACATGCCGCAGGCGTTGGACATGACCAAGATTTCCGGGGCTGATCCACTGTCGCGCTTCCGTTCGGCGCTGGACGCTACACTGGAGAGTTGGCGGCACCTTAAGCCCCGCGAGGGATCAAGCGCGCCGATCCAGATTCGCGGGTTTCTTGACAGCTACTTCAACCACGCGCGGCACGTCGCCCGCATCTCAGCGAATCTGGCATCAGTACGAGACGCTTTTGCGCTCTTGGAGCATCCCGAGGTTCGTCAGACGGTCATCGACCGCGTCGGCCAAGAAGGGTATGACCGAATCACCGACGCGATCTCGATGCAGGTCGTCCCGCCAGTCACGGTTGGACGTGGAGAACGGATCTTCCGTCGTGCGTTGCGCCGTGTCGCCTCTGCGGTGCTCGGTGTCCGGCTGTCCCCGATTCTTTCGACGCCCGCCAACCTGTCGGTAGCGGCGGCGTACCAAACGAAAGGGTTCTCGAATCTCAACCGTGCGGCTGCGGTGCTCAACCCTAAAGAGTACCAACGGATTGTCGCCGACGCGGAAAAGTACGCCCCGTATTGGTCGGAGCGGTACAACAGCGAGAACTTCGCTCGGGAGTTGACCGGCAATCTCATCGGCGAACGCAAGTCGAGTTACGGCGGGCCGGATATCACCGAGCGGTTCCTGTTTGGGCTGACGGCAGGCGACAAACTCTTCGCTGCGTGGCGATACAAAATGGCAGAGTTAGAGTTGGCACAAACTCAGCCGGGTCTTCAAGGTGAGGCGTTCAAAGTCGCCGCTGCCCGTGAGTGGACGAAGCTGATGTACCGCAGCGACAACACCGCGCACGGGATGGAACTGTCGGGGTTGCTCGCTGGAGGGCGACGGAACCCCGTACTCGCCTCCTTTGTGCTGTTCTCTAACGCGCAGTCCAAGACCTACAGTCTCGCGGTTCGCGCCATCGACCAAGCCAAGCGCGGCGAGCGGGCGGCAGCGATTACATCAGCAACCGGTGTGGTGTTGTCCACACTGTACATGACGGTCGGTGTGCGGATGTTGATGGGTGCTCTGCGCGGGGACAAGAAACAGGACCCCGAAGAGTCGTGGACGAAAGAGCTTGCCCGACGGTTCTCGACGGAGACAGCAAGCCTCGTGCCTTTGGTTGGACAGCCTGTGTTGGTCCCCATTGCTCGGCGTATGTGGGGGATTAGCGGTGGAGCCTACCCCGGCAGTGCCATCGACGACCTCTTTGAGCGGACGGTACAGGCAGCAGGTGACGGCGCGGCAGCAGTCGAGACGGCAATCGAAGAGAAAACCAACACACTCAACGACGAGGACTTCTGGAAGCAGATCACACGGTTCGTAACCGGCACTATCGAAGTCGGCTCTTTGGTGACTGGACTGCCGTTCGCTGGCGGACAAGACGTTATCAAGGTCATCGACAACTTCACCGCCGACGGACCAGAAGAGTTGCGTGACTATTTCCGTCAACAGCAGCGCGAAGAGGATGTCTCCGAAGAACGGAAGGACTTGTTCGACGCCTTGGCTGACAACAGCCCCGAAGACTTCCAGGCAGCGGTGAAAGCCCTTCAAGCCCGCGGGGAAGATGTGACACCAAACGAAGTGCGGGCGACCATCAACCGCCGGTACAGCCGCCTGACAAAGTACGAGCCAGGGAAGCCAGCGCGGAATGGTGTCCCACTGAAAATGCTGATGCTGATTGACCAGAGTCTGGAAGAACGGGACGCCCTGCGCGAGATCGCAGACGGCTTGATCGAACGCAGTGACGTGCTTGACCAAGGTCGGCGTCGGCGGACTGGCTTCGTCCTCCCCCGCACTCCTCGTTTCCCCCAATTCCGGTAAGGAGTCTTCCGTGACCCCCGACACAAGCGGTTGGAGTCGCTCTGAAATGCACGTCATGGCGGAACTTGAGCGCCTCTCCGCTAAGATCGACTGCTTGGACGAGAAAGTAACGCGACTGCGTGTCGAGGTCGCACAGAAAGGCGCTATCTGGGGAGCACTGACGGGCGGGTTGGTCGCCGGACTCGGCTGGGTGCTTAGACGATGATCGACAAACTCAATCGTTTTCTCGCGACCTTCCCAAGCACGAACGGGCGTATCGTTGCGACACTCGGGCTAGTTATCGCTACTGGTTTGATTTATCTCGCTCTCGCGGTCGCGGCAGCGACAAACCTCATGAGCGAAAGCTGGGAGCCAAGCTGGGAGTGGCTGGCTTTTCTTACGGCGCTAAGTGGTGTAGATTCCTTGCAGCATTTTACTAAAAGGAAGACTACATGGCAACCGAAAGAAAGCGCCGTCGCGTCGAGTACAACCACGCATACCGACTCGCCCACATTGAGCGGATAAGAGAAGCCCAACGCGTGTACCGCAAGCGCAACCGCAAGAAAATTAGATGTTACCATCGAGCGTGGGTCGCGCAAAACCCCGAGAGGGTTAAAGCGTATCGCGCTAGTGACGAAGCGCGTCGCCGAGCGAGAGAGAATTACAAAGAGGGGTGTTATCCTAGCCTTAACCACGAGCAAGGGTTGGTCGATGGTTCATGATCGTGGTAGACCGCTTTCCGCTGTCTTGGCTGCTGAGTGATTCATGCAGCCCTCTCTTGTTTCCGGCCCCGTCAAACACTACGGCGACGACGACAACCGCTGGCGCGCGGTGTGGTGGGCACGCTGTCCGCAGTGCGAGTCTCTTGTCATGGTAGACTTCTCTCAAGTCACCGGACACCACGCGGTCATCTGTCTGTGTGGGTACAGCGGCGTCCGCGAGATGCTCACCCCATTGGAGGCCGCAGCGTCGATTGAGCGGTTGCGAACATGAGAGTGCGTGTGTGGTTGCTGGCCAGCCTGCTGTGTCTTTCGACGACACCCTTATTTCCACAGACGTTTCTGCGTCTCCCCGACACCCGTCAGGTTGCACGCATCGACATTGACCAGAGCCTCGTCGGTCAAGCGTTGCGGCTGATGGGAGATGCTTTCCCCAACGAAGCCGGGATGTGTTTCTACGGACGCCTGGAGCGGCAAGAAGTCGGGTTGACGCTGACCATCAGTGCTGTCACCGAAGCAGCAAGTGACAGCGTCAGCCCAAGTTCTCGTTACTGGGACCCAGATGGCCCGAATCACGGATGCCCTGACGGCTGGCGTGGAAACCATCTGGTCGGGGTCGGCCACAGTCATCCGCTCACGCCCTGCACGATCGGAAGTGTGTCGGTACCAGACCTCCGCGCGTTGCTCTCCGACTCGCGGGTCTACTTCGGAAGCGTATGGTGCTTTGACGGAAACCTCCTGCTGGTCTGGCAAGGCGGCTGGCGGGACATCGTGCCGTACGCGCATATCCAGACACCGCCGTCGTGATGCGACTACTCTTTGCTGTCATGGTTGCTGGCCTTGTCGCCTGCGCTGAACAGCCTCGTGCCTGCGGGGATTGGCCCGCTCTCGCACTCACTCGTTGGGAGAACGAACGAGTAGCTGAACAGGCGTACACCAACTTGCTCGGGGACTATACGTCAGCAACAAATAAAGACCTATGGCGCCGGTTTGCGGAAGCGTTCCCTGACTGGAAGGTACTGTTCTTCTTTCCTGGAGAGCCGTTGACTGTCCTACGTTTTGGTGAGGTGTCTTCGGCGAACGTGTTGGTGCAGACAGCGGCGGGACCGGATCGGTTCTGGACGGCAGTCGAGGAGACTGCGTGTCGATAACCGTCGTCCTCGCCTTCGCTCTCGGAGTCGCCACCGCTTTCGTGTGGGTCTGGCGGTTCTTCTCGGTCGAGCGACGAAAGGCGGTCCAGGCGGCATTGTGGGACGGTGCCACCATGCTGCTCGCGTACCTCCCCTTCCAGATGTGGGCAGACGCCGGAAACGACTTCACCGTCCTGATCAGCTTCATCCTCGGAAACATGCTGGGAACCTATCTCACGGTGCGACGGTGGTGAGAGACAAAGCGGCATTGATCCAAGAGTGTCAGCACTGGGTGCGGGAGATGCTGCAAGTAACCGGACTCGACCAGACATGGGACATCCGCGCTGACTTCTCCCGCCGGGATGACTTTGACGCTTACGCCAGCGCGGTCTCCGTCCCTCAGTATCATCAAGCCATGCTGTACTTCGACTTTGACAACCCACGCTTCGAGTTGTGGGACTCGGCAGACGGAGACCTGCGCCGCTTGGTGATTCACGAGTTTGGTCATGTCCTCATGTCCCCGGTCACGAAGGCAGGCCGAGCATTCGCCAAGCAGGCAGGCGGGAAAGCGGCGGCTTCCGTCCTCGACGATATCGAAGACGACCTGTTAGTATCCGTGTGGGAGCACATGCCGTGTTGGGAGCAGATGCAGCCGTATGAACCTCTTCGCCCTTGAGAGGAGCGCGACCATGAGTACGAAACAGCAGCCCAAGAAGAAGCCGACGCTTTCGGAGTTTGTCAAAGCCGAGCGCCGCGCCGCCTGCGTCGTCTGTCGTTTGCCTGGTGAGGTTATCAGCGACCTCCGCGACGCAACGGCCAAGAAGTTTCGCCGCGATGTCCAGATTCGTTGGCTGGCAGCCTGCGGATACAAGATCACCAACGAGCAGCTCAATAACCACTACAGCGGAAAGCACGCCGATGACCTCGCGTAAAGACAAGCCACAGAGCCTCGAAGCCTTTGCGGAGGCTGAGGCAACCGCGCAGTTCGCAGAGAACCAGGAGTTAGCCCGCGCCAGCCGTACCCTGCGCCGGACCCTTGCCGAGCGGGATGCGGAACTGGGCGAACTTCGTAAACGGATAGCGGTGCATGAACATCCTTCGCTTCATCGTGTCGAACGACTGTTGCTGCAACACGCAAGCCTCACACGAGACCAACTTGTCGAACAACTCGGTGTAGGCACGAAGGTCGTAGACGCACTGCTGAAAGACATGGCTCAAAAAGGGTACAACGTCAAGCAGGACGTGCTCTCGCGAGAGGGAGGCGGTCCACGAACAACTGTCGAACACTTCTACGGAGACGAAGTCCGCTTTGGCATAGTGAGCGACACCCATCTCGGCAACCGTCACGCACTTGAGGAACAATTGCACGAGGCGTACGAGGTGTTTCGTCGCGAGGGGGTTACCAACGTGTACTGCCCTGGTAACCTCCTTGATGGCGAGAAAACCTACCGCGGGCAGGAGTACGAGATCACCGTCATGGGGGCGGACAACGTCGTAGCAAATCTTGCTCGCGTGTGGCCTCGGGTGACGGGGATCACCACCCACCATGTCGCGTCGTCCACCTGTCACGAGGGGTACTACCTCAAGAGTACTGGACTGCTCATCGGAAAGTTGATCGAGCGAGATCGGCCAGACATGAAGTACCTTGGACTGGACGAAGCAGACATCGTTGTCCACGAAGGGCCAGCAAAGCCGGTGTTGCGTCTTATCCACCCTGGAGGCGGATCGTCGTACGCGCATTCGTACCGCCCGCAGAAGATCGTCGAGAGCTACTCGGGTGGAGAGAAGCCAGCGATCTTGGTGATCGGACACTACCACAAGTCAGGGTACTACGACATCCGCGACGTGGCGACGTTTCAGGCGGGGTGTTTGGAACGACAGACACCGTTCATGCGAAAGCTCGCGCTCGAAGCCCATCTCGGCTTCTGGTTGATCGAAGCACGGTTCACTGACGACGGGAGCCTGCGACGGATCAGCGGGGAGTTCTTCAAGTACTACGTGGGACGGAACGGACAGATACTCAAGCGGTGGGCGTGATGTGAAGTGACGTTCCGTATTTGGCGTTGGCCCTACGCTCACTACGACTGGTACACGCGCTGGTGGGACAAGCGCGGGCTCTACATCCGCTGGGGACATTGGCGCGTGTGGATTGGACAGACGATGGAACGAGGACCGTGGAGGATAGACCCGTAGAGGAGGACACAATGACGCGAGCAGAGATGTCTCTTGTCTTCGAAAAGGTGTGGAGTGAGATCGGTGTGTTACGCGAGGCGGGCCAGAAAGAGTACGCCCATCGCGAAGAGAACGCCTTCGCCAACTTCGAGCGTGTCGGAGAGTCGTTGGGCATGTCCCGCGAGCGTGTGTTGATGGTGTACTTGCTCAAGCACCTCGACGGGATTTCTGCGTACACGCAAGGACACCGCTCGCAGCGAGAGGATGTACGCGGACGGATCAACGACGCCATCGTGTATCTCCTGCTGCTGCGAGGAATGGTGGACGAAAAAGAGACGGCGTTTGAGGTGCCCGCATGAAACTGTATCTCGCCGGTCCTATGCGCGGATACCCGCTGTTCAACTTCCCAGCATTTCACGAGGCGGCACGCCTCCTGCGGGAAGCGGGACACGAGGTGTGGAGCCCGGCAGAACAAGATGCAGAACTAGACGGCTTCGACCCAGTTGTGTCTGCACCTCGCCCGTTCGTGGAGTACATGCGTCGCGATTTACCCGCCGTCCTCGCGAGCGATGCTGTCGTCGTTCTTCCCGGATGGGAGTGGTCGAAGGGAGCATCTTTGGAGGCACATGTCGCGAGGGAATGCGGTATCTCGGTCCGCACCATAGACGAAATGCTGTCCGCAAAAGGAGACTCGTGAAACCAACGATGTTGTTCGTACTCGCGCTCGCCAGCCTTGCGTTCACGACAAACGGACGGCCGCAGGCGGCACGCACGTTCTGTCGAATCGGACACGTCTTGGCGTTTAACGACGAGTTCGACTTGGGCATCGTCGCCGTCGGGCCATACTTACCAGACACGGTGATGACGAAAGCCTTTGCGGACTTGCCTGCTCCGGTGTACCCTAGTGTTCTTGTGTGCGCCCGGCCGCGCGCGGAGCCGGAGCCGCAAAATGACTGAGCGAGCGACGGACGTGAGTGATTTGCCGACAAAAGCCGAACGTGTCTACACCACAGACGACGACTTCTTCGCCGACACCGACCCCAGCCGCTGCCCCGAATGTGGCGCTGTATGGCAGTGGGTCCGGCCCGGCAAGGCGCAACCGACGTGTGAATGCTGGTCAAACTGCGACGAGCACGGTGTCGGTATGATTCGCTACCACCCCGAAGGTGAGTTCGCGCGTTTGAGCGGCTGGTTCTGCGCGGAGTGCTTGACCCCCATCTTTTGCAGACAGTCAAAGCCGTGAAGCGCATCCTGACGGTCGTCGTCCTTGCCGCTGCGTGTGCATCGGGTCCTCGTCCTCTCTACAACCCGCTGGACCGAACCACATGGGGACCGCCGCAGATTCTTGTCGTCAACGAGTCCCCGCAGGCGGCACACATTTACGGCCCGACCGGCCCGCTCGGTCTCGTAGAATCAGGGCAGTCTCGCTGCTTCCGTCTCGTCGGGATCACCACCGGCTCAATCTGGCTGACGGCGGTGTTCAACGATTACGAGCGGGTGCGCACGCTGGACTTCGACCTCGGGAGCCAGCCGGGGTGGCGGTGGGCGTTGAGCGCAGCATATCGCTCGGATGTGTTCGTGAATCCATCGTGGCCGTGCCTCGTCCCGGAGCAGCCGTGAGTATCCGGTGGGAGCGTCAGGAGCCTGGCTGGTACACGAGCAGGTTGGGTGCCCTCGTCTTAGAGATCGACGGTTGGTGGTGGTTCTGGGCTGAGGCAGTTAACAGCAGTCCCGATTATCGCTGGCGGACCTTGCGGGAGGCCAAGCGCGGTGTGGCCCGGCTGGCATTCAAGCCGTGATGTCCGCCGCTCAGACTCGACCGTGGTGCTACGAATGTGGCCCGCTGACGGTGACCGGCACTGGTCAACGTGCGGCGGTTCCGGCTGCGTGGTTGTGGGGGAAGTATGCTGTCTGCCCAACGTGCCAGGGACCGACCGACGGGATTCCCCACGGAGCGGGTGCAGACTCGCTGTTTGACGCATGATGTGGCGGGTGCTGGGCTACAATCCACGGACGGGGCAGGATTGGGACACGACGGTCTCGGCGGACGAGGTCGTGGTGAACGGTGGAGTCCTGGTGTTTCTGACGGCAGGAAAGCTGACGCGAGTCGTCAAAGATTACCGCGACATGTTGTTGGTGCAGGACATTGGGCGACCAGTGTACGTCGAGCCACCAGACTGTACTGATCCAGTCCCACCAAGCATCGGTGGAGAGGTAATCCTGTGACCGACGAACAACGAGTCGAAGAAGTTCTCAAGGTCGCGCAGACGTTCCTCGGCGTGCGGGAGGAGTTGAACAACCGCGGGCCGATTGCCGACTTCTGCAACTGGAATCTGATTCGGGATTGGCGGGACTACCCACTAGGTGGTAAGGGTGCTCCCTGGTGTTCATCCTGGACGCAGTTGGTCGGACGACTGGCCCTGGGTTCTTCGTGGCCGTTCCCGCAGGCGCCGTGGGTATCCAGCGTGCAGAAAATCGCCGAGTGGGGGGCGCAGCAAGGGATCAACGTCATGGAGCCAAAACGGGGGGATCTGTTCTGTGTCGGGCACAACGGAGGCTGGGGGCATGTCGCCTTCGTCACCGAGGTCCTGCTAGACTGGAAGGTACGCACGGTCGAAGGCAACGCGAATGACGGAGGCAGCTTCAACGGAAACGGAGTGTACGCACTTACTCGTTCGGTGCGTCCCGCTGACCGCCTCCTGCGTTGGACACGACTGTTCACGAATCAGACGGGACCGCTAGGATGATGGTATACACCGCGGCGTTGGGACATCGTTCGCCGCAGGCGCCTGCGCACTTCGGGCGCCGAACCACTCAACGAGATGGGGTGTGGATGCACGCAATGAATCCAGGCAACGCTGCGGAGCGACCTGGGCGAGGAGAGCGCATCGACATCAGTCACGGTCGCACCGTGGCGGGCGGCTTCGCAGCGTCCTGAAACGACAGTGGGGCCTCGGTCGGCGCCAGACGATCGCCGCGAAACCCCACCCTCGTCCTGCTGACCACAAGTGCTGCGAGAAGACATAGCACCGCGGCCACGAGAGAAGATACACAGGCTCTCTCCTCGCGTAAACCCCCGTCACGTCCGGGAGTCTGAAATGACGACACGAGACGCTATTCTGGCTGTAGCCGCCCTCGCCGCCCTTGCTGGCTGGGGTTGGCATCTGCAGCAGCGTGGAAGATGGCTTGAACGCAGGCAGGACCTTCAGACACAGGTGGATTCGACGAAGGTTCTTCTGGCTCGCTACACTGCTGACAGCATAGGACGGCAGCGCAGCCTGGACTCGCTGAACAGGGTCGCTGCCCGTCTCTCCCAAGACTCGACCGTCTGGCGCCGACGCTACCTCCAGGTCAGGGCTGACAGGCAGGCTGCTGACTCTGCTCTGACCGCTCTCAGGGCTTCCGTAGACGAGGATAGCCTGTCGGAAGCTGTCAAAACCCTCCTGGCGGGCGAGCGGAGGGCTCTTTTGGCTACAGGACAGTCGTTTGAAGCATGCAACAAGGGCCTCCAGATTGCTCAGGAAGCCCGATCGGTCTGCCAGACGGCCCAGGATACCCTCCAAAGCGAGATCGGGGCTCTGAGAGGCGTCCAGGACCGTCTGCTGGCGGAGCGGGACAGCGCCCTGAGCTTGCTCAAGCTCCCTTCCCTGCTTTCCCTGACTTTCGAGCTGGGTGTCGGGCCGACGTGCCTGGCGGGGTCGGTCGTCCGCTGCGGGATCGGGGTCCAAGCAACGGTCGTAAGGTTTCGGCTGCCTTTGATGCCTTAGCCTTACACACGCAACACACCCCTTTCGTCCTTCCTTGTCCAGCCTGCCCCCAGAAGCAGGAGCAGTGCAATCCTGCGGCACACCCAGCGTCACATCTAGGTTGGCTCATCGAGAACTCCAACACCGCCGGAGTTTCTTGGGGTAATCAGCCTTCCGCCTGCGGTATCGTACACCACGGTCCCACACTACGAGCTGAAGGCTCGTGAGACCGCGCGCTCGATGTGGGCCTGGGTGGCCAACATCCAGCCAGCACTGCTTTCCGCCTTGCATTCCACGACCACCCCACGTCGGTGGGAGGTACGGAGACTTTGCGCGACACCGTGCGGCGTCACAAGTCATACAGGTCACCCCTCTGCGTCTCCTCCACCCGCAAATCTAGTGCAACCACAACCTCACACTGATACCGTTGCTCCAAGTCTCGAATCAGGTCGGCATCCTCCACCGGTACGTAGAGTTTCTGAATCGTCTGGGCTTGGGAGAGCCAGCCAAACTCCTTCTCGTCGATCGCGCCGTGGCACTCGACGGTTCCGACGACATAGCAACCGATTAAGTCTCCGCCAATTCGCTGCTCTCCGTCTCTGTACTCTGGCTGACTTCGTTTCAGGCTCGTTGACACGAAACCGTGTGCAAGAAGGTACTCTCGGTTACGGCAAGCATGGAAACCTGCTTCAGCGTCTGGACAGGAGTAGGTAGAGAAAAACAAGGGAAACCTAGGCGCTGTCTTGTTTCTTGCTGTTGGCCCCGTCCACCAATAGTCCACACTCAAAGAACGGAGCAGCCAGCTATCCTGCGTCTTCCGCGCCCACCACGCCCGCCAGCCGATAATCGGGCCTGACGGCGGCTCAGGCAGGGGCGAGGGCGGGCTCGGTTGGACTGGGTTCTCGAACAGGGCTACGATCGGGCTTGGAGACGTGACGTTCTGGTACATCCGTAGGATGCTCAATCGTTTGCTGTCGCTCTGGTCGCTCTGGCTCGACGATGTATCGTCTGATTTCTCTGCCGAGGTCCATCGGTCCCTCCACGATTTCAGTGTGGGTGATTCACACAAGTAGTCGAGAATGAGGCACACAAGGATTGCTAGTACCCAAATCGAGAAGCCAACGGCAAATAGTGTCATGTCCTCACTCCTCCAGCCGCAAGTTCACTCGCACCGTCTCGCTGCCTTCCAGCCACACTTTCCACCCGTTCTGCAGCCAGCGTCCGATGATCCCCTCCGCAGGAACCTCTGTCCGTCGTTTGATGTTGCCTCCTACCACATCCGCTCGCTCGACGTGTATCCCTGCGTCTTGCAGCGCGCGTTCCAGCCTGCCTGTGAGCAGGGAGAGTTGTTGGGCGTTCATGCTTATCTCCTCTCCTCTCGTTGTCCCTTCGACAAAGCCCGCCGTGGCTTCGGTTGTCGGCGGACACACGACTTGCAGAGGTTGGGGTCGGCGTAGGACAACAGGCTTGACTCTGGGTGTTTGTCAACCACCACGGTCCACCGCCCGCATACCAACCGGTAGTTCCACAACCCCACTACAATCCGGTAGTCCCGCGGTTCCTCCACGATGTGATACTTCTTCCCGATCGGGACAATCCTTGGTTTCGCAGCCATTTTCACGATTCGAACGATTTGGGACTCTCTTGTTGTCGTAATACCCCCTTGACTTTCTCGACTTGGCCCCAGGAGCCGCTCAGCGGCCCCATTCCGGCTTCGGTAGGAATATGAATCCTCTTGCCACGAACGACGAACGTAGTTTCCATGATGCGCTTTGTCGCAGCGAGCGTCCGGTCTACGTGTTCTGGTCTGCTTTGCAGACATATTTCATCGTGGACCTGATGTAAGAGCTCGATCTCCTCCGCCTTGTCCAGCTCGTCATGCACTCTCACAACCGCTTGGTTCATCAACCACGCCACGGTGCTTTGCGGCAGATAGGAGAGTGCATCTTTGAGCCGACTGTGTTTGTCGGGGTCTCTTAACGGTCTCGCTTGTCCAAAACAGTTGATGATTGTTCCTTTGTCGCGTTCCAGTTGATCCTCCACGTTCGCCCACCACTCTTTGAGCGTGTGCAGCTCGTAGAGAATCCCTTGGATGCGCGCGACCTCTCGCTCGGTGATCCGTTGGCCGTGAATGGGAAAGTCCTTATTGAAAGTAACTGTTGCTGTGCGCGCCCCCCCTAAGTACAGGCTGAGAAAGGTAAGATTTTTGCTTGTCGTATAAGTCTCAGGATACAGTTTCTTGACTTGATCCGCTGGACACGTCAATCCAAAGAACTCTTTGGCGTGCAGTCCATGCATGCTTTCCCCGCGTCGAAGAATCTCGACCCACTCCCAGTCTTCTGCGTAGGCAAAGCAGAGCAAGGCTTCAGCAGACGAGAAGTCTCGTGTGATAAGGTGGAATCCCCTATCGGCGCGCAGGATGTCCCGCGTGTGGTACAGTTGATCTAACGTCGCGATCTTGTTGGAGAGATTCTGGAGATTCGTCCCGCTCTCCTCGGTGATCGTGTTGCTAGAAGCAAGCCGCCCACTGGTGGTGGCGACACTCAAGCCAGTATGAATCCTTCCATCACTCCCCGGCTTCAGCCGTTTGTAGGCCGATACCAGCGTCTTATCCCGCTTCCCGCGCAGGTTGGGACCGAGGACGGCGCGGACGAGAGCTTTGCGTTCGGGAAGGGCGGCGAGGTTTTCCCGGATGGTGGTCACACCTCCCTATCCTACCTCAACCTGTATATCACCCCCGACCAGTTCAACGTGCGTCACCTCCGCCTCCCGGCTGTTTCCGTGCTGGTCCATAGCGAAGAAGGCGATCTCCGCATCAGGGTGGGCGAGGACAAGCGCACGAAACTCCAGCATCCGTCGGGTTGCTTTGTCCTGCATGGTTTCAATCATGATGTGTGTCTCCTCAATGGTGGTCATACAACGTGCCAGATCCCTTTCTTGCTTCGTCGTGTAGTCCAACACCCACCAGACTTCACATGATCTGTCGTCTTGCAGTGGTAGCAAGAAGAGAAATGCATCCCAGCGTACTCTTTGGGTAGTTCGCGCACGACGATACAGTGGCACTCGTCGCTGTCTCGTGCGATAAACAGGTTGCGTGGCCTGAATCCTGTGTTCCACGAAAGCGTGCGGGGGACGTGGATGATCTTCTCCCGCCCCAACTCATCCGCGATCTCCTCAGCCCATACATCAATGCCCCCGAGGTGACACCGCCCGCTTACAAGAGTGGTGCCTTTCGGCGCAAGCAACTCGCGGATGATTTTACGAGCAGCCCTCTCTGTCTCGGCAGTGAACTTCCTCGCTTCGTGGCCGACGATGCCTATTCTCACGGTTCTGTCGCCTCTAAGAATGTGATAGCCGCCAGCAACCCCGCGACGACGGCGACCAGCGGCGCCAGGATGCCCCACGTCAGGTCGAGCATCGCTCGACTGATCAGCCAGCCGCCCAGTCCCAAGTTGACACCGATGAGTGCCGTCGCGTACAAGAAAGCGTTGTAGCAACGCTGGCGTAGGCTAGGCTTTTGTCGCACGGTCTTGGTCGTTCAGACTTCCACGCACGTCGGTCAGTTCCCATTCTCCCGGCAGGCAGTCGTGATAGTACGATGCGATCTGTCGAGCCTCTTCTTCGCTTTTAGCGACGACCTCTTCGATGACGGGAAGCCATCGAAGAACGTAGATCACAGTGTTCTTCCTTCCACCAAACGTTCTCGTGTCACCATCAACGCTGCCATTGGGTTCTCGTCGTCGTACCGCACGATGTAAGGCGTACGCCTCGTTAGTGTTCTTCCTGTGCTACAACCCCTCCACCAATTCCGCCGCCACGCTCGGGTAGCCAACACCTTCGCCCGTTGTGCTGTTAGAGAAAAGACGTAGAGCACGTCGCGTCCGTACTCCGGCGGATCATACCAATCTGGTGAATAGTCGGCGTACTCCGGTGAGAGTACCACCCACCACACGGGACGGCTGTAGACGCGTCTCACGTTGTCTCCTCTTGTGTTCGTTCGGGAGTCGCATAGTCACGTTCCTGTGTGCTCGCAGAATGCTCGATGACTCGCATTTGCTCGCTACTGCTTGTTGTCTTTGAGCAACCGCCTGCACGACACACACGACACTTGTTCTTTGTCCGTCGTCCCTGCTTTCGGCTCTGGTCCTCCACGCGCCCCGTGACCGCAGAGAGCCTTTCCGCCGGAGAGAAGGTGGACGATCTCACGTCGGCGGTAGGTCATGCTGGATCAACCTGTGCTCGCACGCGTCGAAGCGGCCCACAGTGGTCACACTCGCAGAAGAGCGCGTTACCTCCATGTTCTGGTGTTGACGGTCCAAAGCCAGCGAAATGTTTCCCCGACCCGTTGCACATACCGCATTCTGCGATCAACATGTCTGCGATCGCGAGAAGTAACTGCTCTGTGTGGGTATCTCTCATTTCTCTGCCTCAGAAGTCCCTGAACTTGAGTTTCCACAGCAGCCGGTGCCCTCGGCGATTGCAGAGCATCGGGACGGGACGTGCAACAATGCCCTCTGCCTGCCGTGGTCTGCCGCCATCTTCGTCCGGGACGCGGCTCTTCGGGAGCAACTCTTGTAGACGCGCAAGATCTGGCGGCACGGCAATCACCCCAAGCCAGGGGACGACCGATACGCCAAGTGACGCCGCTATGTTCGTGACATTCTCTGGCTCCAGCCACCACTCTCCGACCAGCACGTCAAAGATGCGGTAGCGTGGAATCGGCGAGTAGTCTCCTCCACTCTGAATCTTCGGCCCGTAGCCCTCGCCGAAGATCGTGAACGGAGCGCCATCGAACTTCTCTCGAAGCACATCCGGCTTGAACGTGTCCATCAAGTACGACAGGAGATGTGCGGGGACTTGAGCGTTGTCCGTCCGCCCACCGATCTGCAACTGTCCTGTCTCTGTCAGCCCGATACGAATGTTGGTCCCGTCGATTTTCTCTGTGATGTGAAATTCACGGATCAACCCAAACTCTGCGAGTCGAAGTCGTGATGGGTCTACTTTCTTCGTCCGTTCGTCTCGGACGAACACCGTTTCGATCTTGGGGTATTCTCTCATCTTGCCTCCACAGGTACTACACTGATCTTATGTTTGGGACATACCCAGCCGCATTGCCACGGTCGCCATCCAAGTTCGTCAAGCCCGAGGAGCATTCGGTGCTCGCACCGCAGCGGGCATCCAAATAAAGCATCATCCTGTTCGTAGTCCGCCCACGAGATGTCTGCGACCACAGGGCAGTAGGAACACCGTACACGAACGAACAGTTGAATTGGTGATCCCGCAAGCACAAATGTCTTCTTGCTCATCTCCGTACTCCCTCCTCGCTCCAGCGCATGAGTTGTAAGGCTGCCATCTCTGTAAACTGCTGATCTTTGTACACCCACTTTGGGCAACCGACGTTCTTGTAGAACAGCTTTGCTAATTGGCTGGTCGAGTGTGGATTGAACTCGAAGTGCTCCTGTTTCCCGATGCCTTTACACGTTTCGCACGGAGGCAGTGCGGACTTGAGTCCCGCGACGGTAGTGTCATCAAGATCGCTGGCTTCAACGATGACTGTCGCCCCGTCTTGTGCGACCACCCTTGCGCCGACGTACTCGACTTTCTTCTTCGGCATCGCTGGGAGCCCAGCGCAACGCCAGCAACGTATGCCTACTCCAGAACAGCACTTGCACTCGACGACCTTTTTGAAGTCTTCGATCTGGTACTTCTCGATGTAGGCAAGCGCGGCTTTGGCGCTTTCCTCTTTTGCTTCGTCCGACCGTGCTTGCAGCACCCTGATCCTTTCTTGACGTAAGTCCTCATCGACCAGCCACCCTCTCCGGGTCATAGTAATGCAACGCAGGTTTGTCTCGAAGGCGAGGCGGTACTGCGGTTCGACCTCACGCTTCTGGACTTCCGGCCACAGCCAGTCCCACAGCCGGCGGGTTACGTAGGCATCCCGTCCAGCCATGACATACAGCTTAGCGAGTTCGTCGGGGTCGTCGCTGCCTTCTTCTGGGTAGCCTGCGCGCCAGTCCGGGAAACCATGCCGTTGGTGCGCCGACTTCCACCAAGGGAGATTGAGTTCGGGATGCAACGACGCCAACGAAGCCAGCCCCTTCCGTGTCAGTCGTCCACCGTATTCGCCTTCGTCTCGGAAGGCCAGTTCAGGCTCTAATCCGCACGCCCAGGCCGTCTGTGTGTCGTCGGTGTACAGCGTCGTTGGGAAGTCTCCACGGTCGAGCAGGTCTACGTCGTACTGCCCGTTGTGTGCGATGCCGACGAGACCCTCTCGTCCGACGAGGATGTCCCGCATGAGGTCGAAGCCTCTCCCGAACTTGGCGACACAGGGTTGGAGATCGTCTCCGACAAAGCCGCAAGTGAATATCTGCTTGCCGAAACGTGTCTCGATGTCGAACGCCAGCGCACGAGATCGAAGCAGGGCTTGCACCTGCATCGCAGAGTTGAGTGTCTGCACCTCCGGGAACTCCTGTCTTGGCAGCTTCCCCCGCATCCAACGCCGGGCGCGAACGAAGTCACGACGCAGAAGCTCGTAGCCTGGGACGATCTTCCGCAACGCCCCTGCGGGGTGTAACACTGTATACACCCACCCGGAAGGCGTCTCCCAGAAGTATCCTCGTCTGTCCTCAATCCCTTTCGCCCCGAAGATTCCACGCCCGCCTGTCGGCCAGTCGGGGACGAAGTGATAGGCCGCCTCGTTCCCCATCGTGATAATGAGGGAAGGCTTGAGACGCTTGACCCACTTGTCGAGTGCGGCACGCCCAGCCGCGACGGTCTGCTCTGAATGCTTGCGGAAGTCGTTGTTGGGTGGACGAGTCTCAGAAACAATGTTGGTGATGTTGACCTCGCTGCGCCTGAAGCCTGCGTACGACAGAACTTCATCGTGTAGAACTCCAGCGTCTCCGACCAGAGGGCGTCCCTGTTCTTCCTCCTGCTCTCCGTAGTCTCGTGCAACGACAAGAGGGACTCCCTTCTTGTCCTGGTTCAACTCCATCCCTCGGATGATTGGGGACATATGTTATCGGGGGACGATCGCGACTCGTGTGCCCCTGCGGATACCCAGACGCCGGAGTCCTGCGCGACAGAACTGGAGATTGTGGTGTGGGTCGTTCAAGCCGTCAACCGAGACGTGTACCCATCCCGTATCTTCTAGGCTGGAAGCGATCGCCGTTATGCGCCGCCCAGCACCGACGAGCAGCCACACAGGACCGTCAAAGTTTTCAGTCAAGCCGAACAGCGGGAGCGCGAGTTCGACATCGCTGCCCTCTGATCGGCGGTCTCCGCCGTAGTCTGAGTCCGTCGTTTGATCAAGCGGGTGATCGCTGAGTTCGTTAGCAGAGAATCGTAGCGCACCTTCCGTTAACCAAGCTTTGTATCGTCGCAGTACAGGCTGTCTCTTTTTCACTGTCTTACCCTCCGTGTCTGTTGTGAACACACCTACATACCACCATACTCCGGCATCGCGTTCAACGCTTTGGCAATCGCTTCCAGTTCGTCCAGCGGTTGCCAGCGAGTCGTGGTGAGTTCGACGGTCTCGCCAGCACTGCCACAAACTAGAATGCTGTCCACCATTGGTCCCACACCCAGTCGGGTCTTGACCATCTGACGTTCCACATTCCAGTACTGTCTCATTGTACCTCCCTCTGTGGTGTCACTGTCTGATGCTTCGCCGCCTGAGCGCACCACTGCTGAAACAACCCTCGCCCGTCGGGGCAAAGGACGGTGTAGTCAGGGCTCCGGCGAAAGTAGACAACTTCTCCCTTGACGAGTACCCGGCCTTCTGCCAGCAGTGGGTCCGTTACTGTTCGTACGTCTCCCGGCATGAACCAGTCCTCCCGGCCGCACGTCAAGCACCTGGCGTGGTGTTCTGCCCACACGGCGTAGGCGACATGTAGCGTCTGCGGCACTCCGGAGGGGCACAGGGCGTGAGTCAGCCCGTCTCGCCAGGAATTCCGGCGGCAGCAGACCGGAGCTGGACTCCGCATCCCGACCGGCCGGAGCGGCCCGTCAACCCCCGTCAGACGTGCAGGAAGGCCCTTAGGGACCTCGATCGGCTTGGGAGGTGGCTCAGGACCCCTCTTCCGGTTGTGGAAGCGTTGTGGAGGCTTCCAGGCGGCTTCCTGGGCCTTCCGCTCCTGGACAGCCTGCTGGCGTTCCTGGCGCAGGCGGGTAGAGAGATCAGAGGGTTTGGTCACAGTACCATGCAGTACTGCGCGCGGTAGCCTCTAACGTAGGCACCCTGGTAGTAGCGCACCCGCCCCCAAAGAAGTACACGCTTGATTACTGCGCTGCAGTCGTAGTCACGGGCAGCCTGCCGACTTGTAAGCGCATATATCCCATGAGCAGTCGCTTTTGTCGGCTTGCCTCTGACGTACGCTGTAGCCCGGCATATCGCTACATACCTGCCTCGTCTGATGCAGCCTGCGGAATCACAGTCGTGTTCCAACGCCTTCCACGCCTTGATCGCCCGTCGGCGCGGGATAACCTTAGTCCACATCTTGGGAACACCATTGAAGTAACACATGTCCGATCCTCCTCATACCGGCTGGGCGCATGGGCTGGTGCGTGGAACATCTGGCGATCTGCGCAGAGACCAGGCTGCGACGGTCATCCTGCCCTAGTCCCGCGTTCTGCTACCGCCAAGTCTCCGTCGCGGATTCGATCCCGCGCTCCTCACTCGCAGCGCACTTGTGCGCGTTTCTGCCTAGGCTGCGTTGCTCCGGTTCTGGTCGGGGCGACCACGGAGAACCATCATTCCATTAAGGGAAGCCTGCATGCGACCGACTTCTGGACGTGGAACGTTACCACCGCACCACGCGAGTACTGCGTGAACTTCTCGCCGTCCTCGTCTTCGGGAATCTCGGCGGCCGATTCGTAAGCGGTGAGATAGGTCACACCGTCCCGGTCGGTCGTCCGCTGTATGAAGATCGTTTTCGGCAACGGCTTGGCCATCGTACCCTCCCTTTTGAAAAGCGTCTCAGTCCTTCGGCAGCGCGCCGGGGCCATTCTGCTAACCATCCCGACCTTAACCTTGGCTGCGGCCACCGCGAATCGCCGACGCTACCTCAGGACCGCCGAATACTGCCCTCATGCGCTCTCCCTCTCGGGTTGTAGGCGTGGCTTCGACGCCTCGTTACCGCCGCACGCTGCGGTCCTACTGGTTGGGGAGGTGGGCCGTAGTCACCCACGCCCTCCGGCAGCATCGCCAGTGCGACACCAGTCTGCGCCTCTCCCCAAGTCCTCATTTACTCTCTCCCCGTGCGGGCGAGACAGTGTATCCACCACACCGCCCCGACCCACACGGCGAGGTCTAACGCAAACACAAGCCACCACCATAGCGGAAGCGGCGACTCCACCGCCTACCTCCGTCCCTTCCTGGTGAACTTTGCCTTCCCGCTACCACGAGGGGCAGCAGCGGGTGGCTTTGCTGGAGCGCGACGGGAAGCGCCACGTCGAGGGGCTGGAGCCTCTTCCTCCTCTGGTACTTTCTCTTCGGCTTCCTCAGTCTCCTCGACTTCTTCCTCGTCGTCTGTGGTCTCGTCGGCGTCTGCTTCAGGTTCCGTGAACGTCGTGTTCACGAACGGCCGCGGCACGCGATGCTCTAACGCCGCCCACGCCCGCTCCTTCTTGGAGATCGAGTGCGTCACCTGGAACTCGACTTCCTTGCCCTCGAACGCACCGTACTTGAACTCCTCGATGAAGCCTTCCAGCTCTCCGTCCATCTCGACTCCACCGTCAGGCAGCGCCGTCGCCCGGCCAAGCTGCTGCGCCAACTGCAACCATTGACTCACAGCCTTCCGCAGCCCGAAGTCGATGGCCTCGTCGTCCGGGTCCACGTCGGCGACGAGAACCTTCTGGTCTCGTCCCTTCTTGTCCTGCGTGGTTCCGAACACGGTGACACGCACAAAGTGCGGCCGGGCTCCCGGCTCCCGTTCGGCTTCGACGGCGGTGTTGTTCACCAACTGGAAGGCGATCGACCCCCAGGTTCCCTCTTCGTTCTGCGTCTCCTGGATCTCGGCGATCGTTCCGCGGTACGTCCCCTCCGGGAAGTTCCCGCCGCCGCCCTGCACCGCGCTCCTGCTATACCGCTTCCCCATAACCTGCCTCCTTGATGTGAAGTGAACTGCCTACCTGCGTGGTATCCCGACACGACTCTTGGGAGTCTGGTTGTCTTCTACTGTCCCGCTTACCAACAACTTCTTCAGGTTCTTCCACGAATTGTCGATGTACTTCGTGGGTGACATCTCTCCAGGCAGCCCAGCATGACGTTCCTCGTCTGGCTGGACTTGCAGTACAAATCGTGGTCGTGCCAGCGGACGCTTGCTCTCGTCGCGGTACTGCACATCGGTCCACACGACGCCGTCCACCTTACCGAAGAGCTTGCGCCGGAAGCCGCCACGGATCATTGGGAGCACGTCGCCCATGTACTCTGAACCCTCTGCTTTGTGGTCTGCGCTGACCTTCTTCAACGTCGCGCCTTGCTGTCCGCCGACTCGCTCGCTGGTATCCTCCTTCGCTGGTTGGACGTGCCACGCGATCCCGACGTGCTTCGGCAGCGGAGCCGTCTTGAGTAGGCCGATGGCGTTGAGAGCTTGGTCGAGCAGCGTCGCCAGTGTCTCGTATGGCAGGAAGCGAGATCGTTCCCCTTCCATGTACGCCGGAGACATGACGCTGTGCGGCTTCAGCGCCTCGTGCCAGGCGAACTCGGCCAACTCTGTCCCTGGGTCAACGATAACCACCTTGTATGGCTTCCCTTTCTCGTTGATGATTTCATCTGCAGCCAGCGCCTCCATGAGTTCCATGAAGCGGAGGTAGGCTGTAGCGTCGTACCGCCCGCGCACTGCCCCCGTGTTTGGGTCTGGCGCGAGCGGCTTCCACCCAGAGTCCTCCAGGAGAATCACGTCGGGGTTGAGTTGTGCGTACCGCATCGACGTGACTTCCCGACGCAGCGTGGCGATCAACAGTGTCGGTCCTTCCGCGCACATCTCCCCGAGCAGAGTACTTTTGCCCGTCTTCGGCGGACCCGCGACGACGTACAAGAACGTCTCGTGCGGCGCGTACTCCCTCGCAGGAAGGACATCAAAGGTGAACCCTTCCGGTTCAGCCTGTCGCGGCTTCGGTCGTGGCTTCAGGGGCATGATTCTCCTCATTGGGCTGAGTGGTGACGGTAAACCGACTGTATGTCCACGCAGGTGCAGACACCGGCGGTTCTTCGAGCGTCTGTTCTCCCACAAGTACCGCTCGGGAGAGAAGCTCGATCTCGTTTGCCAGCCGTAGAATCCTGCGATACGCTTTGATCCGGTGTGGCTCCTGCAACCCCCCGCTCGACTCAACGTACTGGTGCAGGGTAAGAGCAGCAGCACGAAGATCTGTCACCAACCGCGCACGCACAAGAACCACCAGCGTGCGTCGAATCAGCAACGAGGCCAGCCAGACACGGAAACGTCGAATCATCGTGGTGCCTCCTCTTTGGTTTCAGCCGCGGTCTCCGCAGTCTGTCGTTTGGTCTGGTTTTTGGCGGTCTTCATCTCTGCTTTTATCTCCGCGATCTGCCGTTCGACCTCCCGCTTTTCGCGTTTGAGCGTCGCCGAGGCCTGGGCAGCCACAACGAGGGTCAGGCCGCGCATTAACGCCGTGATGTCGTCGGCGTCCCACCAGTCCATCGTGGCAAAGTCGATCTCAAGGAAGAAAGCGCCCACGACCGGTGGCTTCGGTGTTCTTACACGTCGCTGTCTAGAGGTCAAGGAATTTCCTTTGTCTCTGTACATACTTCTGTGCTATCACTGCCCGTCGTGCTTTCGGTTGAGCTTTACACAGCGGCAAGAACGAGCAGCCTTGACACGACTTCCCGGTGTTCTGCGGATAGCCGAACCGTTTGTACATGTAGGGGTGCTGCTTGGCCAGGTCTTGATATGCGAAGGCCATCTGCCGCCAGGCGTACTGATTCCAGAGAGCTTCCTCTAGGTGGTCTGACTTGAACAGCAGCGGGCCGTACGGAGCGAACTTGGTAATCGTACTCGGCTTCCCCGCCTTTGTGTGTGTCTCCAGAGCGTGTTCGCCTACGTAGATCCCGCCGATGTACGCCCCCTCAAACCTTCGGCCAAGCAACGTCGTCAGCATGGCGAGATAGCCACGAAGCTGATTCGAGACGACATGCTTCTCGAAGTACCAGTCGGACAGGTATCCACCGCACGAGACCTTCCAATCCTGGATGTACAACCTCTGCCCCATCTGAATCGGCAGGTCCGGCTTCCCACTGTAGAGCAACTCCTGACCGTCCACGTCAAACCGCATGACCAGCTTCGACTCGCCGAGAATCACCCGACCGCTTGGAAACACACGGAGAATCGCCGCCACTACATCAGTCAAGTCGAGGTCGTCGTATTGAACCACGAGTGGGACAAATGTCTCGTGTTTCTTTCGCCATTCGAGGTAGTTCTTGAACACCGCCTCAACAAAGCCAGTATGCAAGTGTGCGTAGGGATGCGACGGTGCGGGCGGCTCTCGGTCTCCGAAGGTTTTAACTACAACCTCAACGGCGAGATCCTCGTCACCAGAGGCATGCAGGACATCCGCTCCTGCGTGGATCGCGTTGCCGGTCAAGAGCGTGAGCGCCTCGTCGCGTTGCACCAGCCCCATACGGCGTGAGTACTGCGCGTTCCGCGGGCACCAGGAGTACTGTCCCGCAGTGCTGGCGTCCCAGAAATCAGTGTCTGCCTCCAGCGCCTTCCGATCCGGATACTTCTCCGAAAGGTAGAGTACCTCGCTGATCCCCTTGATCGGACTCTTGCTTTCGATCTTGGTGAGACGAGGGTTGACTTTCTGCTTTGGCATCAGACCTGCACCTGCTCCAAGGGGAACAGCATGTTCAACACATCCCGGAGATTCATCGCTTCCGACGGGATCAGCACGAGTGTCATGTGCTCTCCCCGCGACTCTAGGTGCAGGAAGAGATGCTCCGCCTCGTCGCTCTGTTGATCCAGACTAGAGTAGATGATCCCCTCGATCTTACCGACACGATACGATACGACTGGACGGCTTGCGGAAACCAGCATGTCTTTGTCTCCTCTCTCTCTCTCTCTAACCCTACCGGGTTACTGTAGGGGCGCTAAACCTACGTGGGTGATTCCGTTTCGTCAATCCTGTACGGGCGGGCTGGCGTCCTCAGCAATCTTCATGCCATGCCACGGGCTGCAACGGCCTGTGTGCCTCTAGGAAGCACGATCAGGCTGGAGGGGTGCTTTAAAGGGACAGGAGCAGTAGGTACGCCACTCTCGGGGGCTGCTAAGGGCCTTGCTGAGCCTCTCCGCCGTGCGTACCGTAGCCCACTTTCGGTACACCCTAACAAGGTGGCAATCTCTTGATAGGTCTTCCCTGCTGCACGAAGACGTTCGGCCGTAAACGAGTCGATGCAAGGGGTGCGATGGCCTGTCCCTCCCACATCTCTGACCTGAAGTCCCGCTCGGCGGTACAACTCTGCTGTCATTTCTTTGTACTCGCGGCTCCTCCACAGAGAGGCGAGAACAGCGCCAGACGCTTCTATCTTTGTCGTCTTCCCTCTGTACCGTTCACAGAATTCCTGGAGCGTCGGCGTACGTCCCAAGTCTTGAGCGAGGAGAGCAAGACATTCCACCATCGCCTGTCTTCGGAGCTGCAGCCGCTCGTGCCGCACCTGACGGCGGGCAGCCGTGCGATATGATTCCCACTCGACGTAGCGCACCGCCACGAAACGGTTGAGGTCGTCATCCCATGCTCTGCCCCTCACCTGGCTGTACGGGCGGGACAGTTGGTGCTGCCGGTACAACTGTCGAACCCGCTCCCGCGTGATCCCCAGCATCACTCCGATGTCGTCAAGGACGTATCCCTGTTCGGCCAACGACGCAAGACCGGACACCAGTGTCACCGTGTCCCTACGTCGCGTATGCGGGTTATCACCCTGGATCTCTCGGTGGAACCGTCTGACTTCTTCTCGGTCAACCTGCCAGGTCATTTGTCTTCTCTTCAGCAGGAGTCACGACACAGAGATGATCTCGACGGGCTGGCGCGGGGCGTAGTACCAAATCTCACGCTCGATCAATCCGCTATGTGGCTTTGCCCATCGGAGTTCTTGCTTGTCGGCCTCAGTCGGTCGGCGCTTACCTGATTTGACGGAGACGTAAAGAACCCACACAACACGGTTCATTACGGTTTGAATACCAACGATGTCTACCCCGCGGCTGCCTCCGCTACGATGAGTCGCCCAGCCGTCTGCCTCCAACTCTCGTCTGGCTCTGCGTTCTGCGGCGTACCCCTTGCGGTAGTTAGCGTTCGGCATCTCACCACCCCGCCTCTCGCATCCGTTCCAGACAGTCTTCATGCGAGGCGTGACAGACGAACAACGCCAAGCCGAGGAGAGTCAAGACTGCCAACCCCACCAGTCCCCACGTTCGCTGTCTCATCGCAATGCCCTCATGAGTATTCGGTTCTGGTGTCGCAGTACTGCTGCGGTGTCTTGAGCTGCTTTGACCGCTCGTTGGTAGTCCGCCATACGTCCGACGAGGATCGCTACAGTATCCAGCGTGTCGTCAAGGTGTGTTAGCGGTGGACACCCCTCCAGCCTCGGCCGGTTGAACACCAGCATCACCCACACGACAGTCGGCAGGATCATCACCGCTCCGAAGGTCTTGAGGAGGTCAAGCACCACACCCCACAGCCAGTGTGCGGGCTTCATCTGTCCACGGCCGAGCCATGAAAGATTGCGAAGCAGTCAGCGCAGATCGGGCCGTCCGCGAACCGACGACACGGACACCAGTAACGTACCTCGTTGAGCAATGCCCGGCAGGCAACATTAGCGCAGAACTGCGGGACAGCCGTACCTACCGTTGCCCGTGTCATCGTCACGAGAAGCTCCCTGCCCGGCGCGGCATCGGGCAACTCGGTCGCGAGCCGTCGCACAGCACCTTGCCGCAGCCAGGGCACGGTAGTGGCACCGTGCTAGTGATCTGCGCGTAACTTGGCACGCACTCCGGGCACACCGTCACGCTCGGCGCATAACAGCGTCGGCACGAGGGGCACTGCCAGCCCATCACGTTCCCTCCTTCTTCTCGTGCTGCTCGATGAGACGGACGGCAACGACGAAAGCGTCAACCGTTCGTTGGTAGTCTTCGGCCGTCGCTGGGTAGATGGAAGTCTCGACCATCTCTCGCAGCCCCGCCACGAGCGCGTCGCGGGCCTCTTGCGCCTCGTCCCTTTCCTGAGCAAACCTGGCTGCTAAATCTTGCCACTTAACCACATTTGAAGTCAGCCGGAAGTTGTCCATCGCCGCCTCGATCTCCGCGTTGGTCACGGCGGGAGGTACGCGTGGGCCAGCGGCAGAGCCGGGATATAGACTCGCAGTCGGGGGATCACCCCTGTTCACACCTTGGCTTGATTCCTGGCCCAAGGCATCTTGCGTCCCGGATGCCGCTTTAGACCCCGCCGCGTGCGTGCAGGGGTGTCGTGCTGCGGTTTCTAGCATGTCGAGCGCGTCCGCGATTCGCCGCCCGTCCGCGTCGTCACGTAGAAACGGGCGCGTATCACTCGCAGCGTAAGTGGCATCAATCACTGCTCGAACAGCCGAGCGTAGAGCATGACACTCCGCACAACACCCGCTCGGCGGCTCCCTGTGCTGTGCGGCGAGACATTGCAACTCCGATTCGCGCCGCGCTATGTCGCGTTCCTTCAACCGAGCAACCTCGGCGCGGAGGGCGATGATCTCCCCTGCAGCCCAATCAGAGTCAGACTGAAGTTCCGCGCTCACAGTACACGCTCCAACCGCTTCACGAAAGCAGTCCTTCCATTCACCATCGCCGCTTCCTGATTCCAGACGTTGTTCTGATCGGCGTTGTATGGTGTAGTCACTGCTGACCGGAGCGCCGCCTCAATCGCCTCGGCAATTTGACTCTCGGGAGCGACTGTTAGGTCAAGCAGGGCTTGAAGCGCGGCTACAATCTGAAGGTTCACGTCATCCTCCTCTCGCCCGCCGGAACAGGCCGCGCAGCGCGGCCTCAGCTTCATCTAACGCAGCAACAGTCGCAGCATAAGCCTCTGATGCCTTCTCTTTCTTCAAGACAGTCAGCCCTCCTGCATAGCCAACGACATGATCCATCGCCGCCTCGATCTCCTCGTCAGTCACGGGTGGAGTAGTAGCGGGAGGCACGCACACCGAACAGTGCCACGCGCTGGACCCGCACACCACGCAATGCGGGAAGGCGGGCGGCGGCTCCCCGATGAGGGCGAACGAGAGTCGGCCGCCAAGTTCGGCAGCAACCTTTTGCCAGAAGTCGCCTTCTCCTCCATCTTCATATTGATGGACCTTAGACGCTTGCTCGTGCGCCTCTTTCACCAGCAACGCCAGCCGCTCCACCTGGGGGTCCGAGGGTCTCGGCGTAGTCACGGATGCTCCCACGGATCACACTGTTTGATCCAGCGCAAGAGATTCCACAACTGACGTTGAGCCAACGGCACACGGCAACCAACCTCGTTGGAGGCGTGCGTGTGCCGAAACGGTCGTGGGTTCGGGCATGCTACAAGATGCGGTTCGAGTATTCTACGTCCATTATTTGCTACCATTTTCTTATCCTCTCTCGTCTAGAACGTGTCTGGGCAAGCGGCACCACACACAACGTGTTATCCCCCTAACACCTTCGTCCGTTTCAACAGCCTCCGTTTGAAACTCATGTGGTCGTGGAGCACGCGGCGTGACGCCCAGCAACGTCACTTCTGTTTTGCAGATAGGGCAGCCGCGGCATGGGGCTGGCGCCACCGAACCAAACCCTGTACTGTGACCACATTTGCAGGAGTAGTGTTGCATGCGTTCCTCCCCAAGAAAGTTTCCGACGCCGCTGGCTTTCATCCCTCCTCCTTTTCGCCTCGCAGCAGGGCGGCGGTGAGGCAGCGGATGCAATTACCGCAGCGTTCGCCATGCTGCCCATAGTTCAGGTAGGGGTTATCGCAGCCCTGTGCAAATGGCACCAGCGCTTCATACGCTTCGCGGAGACGAGCGTACCACAAGGTCTGCGTTGGGTCATCACTATTGTCGCATCTGAGCGTGTCGCCGTGTGCAGCAGCAGTCTCCTCCACCCGCGCCATCAACGCGTCCACGGTTAGTATTCGGTTATCGTCGGTCACGGTCGCGCTCCACTAAGTCGCGCTCTGCCTTGTTGAGTCTACCGGCCCACCCCGAGAACGTAAACTCGGCGTCCTGTCCCGTGATCTCTCGGTAGGCTCGCTCTACCGCCTGTCGCATAGGCCAGTCCGAGCCCTTCGGAAGCGTCTGCCTGTCCGCTTCACCGATCTTGCAGAACCAAATCGCGTTTTTCATCTTCCCGCCTTTCGCGCCACGTCAGGCGCCGTGGGTTCGTCCAATGTCACGACCAGCCAACAGACCCCAGCCGTGAGCATGAACAGCGGCAGCAGGAACCAGAGCGCGGCGCGTCTCATTGGTGGGTAGCTATAACGCCGATACGATGACATAGCGTACAATCGCCCTGATGTGTCCCGAAGTGCCAGCAGGACGAACCTGCCGAACACATAGGTCGTTCTGCGAGGATGCAGGGACACAGCTCAGTCTGCTTCATTGATCCCGCCGATAGCCGGAACGCACCAGCGCCCAGAAGATCACGGCCACCAGAAGCCAGAGCATCAGGCGGGCACCCCGCTGTTACGCTGCGAGCGCATCCACTGCGACCGTTGTATCTCCCACAGCGGGGCATGGAATTGGCGGATAGCTGTAGTCATCGGGCGGGTACTTTCCAGCGCGGGGGCTGCCTACTCACATCCAACCGCTTGAACAGTTGGTAGATACGCGCCCGGCTAACCTTGAGCTGAGCCGCTAGTTCTGAGACCGTGGCCTCTGGACGTTCCCGGAGCAGCCGGGCCAATCGTTGTCGGGTAGTCTGCACGGAACCCAACCTAACATACCCCCTTGACACGCGCAAGGGCCCTATATTACTGTTAGCCCGTAGCCCCCAAACGGAGCCCTGACCGATGACCGCAAGCCCGCTTACCAAGTCCTGCAAGTGCGGTGGAATCGTCGGCGCATGGCTCGAGGACGAGAAGCCCGTGCTCCATGAGCGCGGTGCATGGGCCTGCGTCCATTACGTCCCATTGAAAGACCGCGCCGCCCTGGCCGTCGCCCCCCGCGGAGGGCTGACCCAATGACCTGCATCAACGAGGACAAACTCCCCTTCGGGGATCATCCCGACTGTCCCGTCTGTTGCGCGACGCCGTGTGAATGCACGGCGATTGATGCGGACATGGAACGCGAACGGGCTGAACGTGACGCCGCTGCAAACGCGCTGACCTACGGACGGGAACCATGACCCCATCCCAAGACATCCGCGAAGTGCGGGCCTATTACCCGTCGTTCTTCGCTGATACTAAGCCTCCCCTGCTATGGGCACGGGTGCATGTCCGACTCACACCTACCCAGGCGGTATTCTGCGGGCTGGTCGGATATGAAATGGCGGATGGCCTACCCCATGACCGGCTGCCCGGTGAACCACAGTGGGGCGACAACGCCGCGCGATTCGATCGTCGCACGGGTATCAAGATCGATTCACGGGGGGTCAGGACATGGCGGCTCGTCGTACCCAAGGGCGGACTGTGACTCTCTTCGCACTGGGCTGCATGAGCGGCCGGGCCTGCGTGATCCTAGTTCGGACGAACTTCTGCGAGCCATGGAAACTCTCCACAAGTTGGCTACACGTCTTGCGCTGGCGCTTCCCTGAAGGATGGAGAACTGTGGACTGCAGACAGGAGACCTGATGAGTGACCGCTTGCCGGGCGTCCGGTCTTTCCCGCTTGAGCGGGGGCTTCATCCCGGTGTCGATGCGCTGGAGTATCATCAGTGGCCGGGTGCGAGTCAGTCCCGGCTCAAGATTCTCCGTGATCAGAGCCCAGCGCACCTACGCTGGTCGATGGATCACCGCGAGGAGCCGACCGACGCGATGCGATTGGGCGCGGCGTTCCATACCTGCGTGTTGGAGCCCGCCCGATTCCCGGCGCTCTATCTCCGGGCGCCTGAGGGGGACGGGCGGACCAAGGCTGTCAAGGACGCGCTCGCTGCGCTCCAACTCCAGCACCCGGCGGCCACATTCCTGAAGCCCCGGGAATACGATACGTGTCTCGCTATGCGGGACGCCGTGGCAGCGCACCCGAGCGCCCGGGTACTCTTGGATGGTGAGCATGAGGCATCCGCCGTGTGGGCGGACCCGGAGACAGGCGTGCTTTGCCGGGGCCGGTTCGATGCCGTGGGGCGTGGCATCGGGGCAATCACCGATTTGAAAAGCGCCGCGGACGCGAGCCCACATCGCTTCCCGCTGGCGGCCTACAAGCTCGGCTACCACATCCAGGCATCGCACTATCTGAGCGGTGCCTCCGCGCTCGGCATCGAGGCGGATAGTTTCGGCATGGTAGTCGTCGAGAAGGAGCCGCCCTACGCCGTCGCCGTCTATCAAATTCACGCCGCAGCTCTCCATGACGGCGACCGGGAGCGTCGGGCACTGCTGGACACGTGGGCTGTGTGCGAGTCCTCCGGGACTTGGCCGGGCTACGCCACCGAAATCGTGATATTGGACCTACCTAAATGGGCGCCGGGACAGATTACCGAGCGCGTGGGAGACTTATGACGGCGATTGAAGTACATGACCGCGAGGAAGGCGACGGCCTGGAGACGGTGGAGGTAGCCGTGGTGCCGGCGGATGCGATGGTGGACGGGCAGGTGGCGATGGCCAAGAAGTACCCGCGTTCCGTGGCACGCTTTCGCAAAGAAGCGGAATCGCTCGCCACACTGGACGAGGAGACGGCGGGTGAATGCATGTATGCACTGCCCCGGAGCGGTAAGACTATCGAGGGGCCGAGCGCCCGGTTCGCGGAGATTCTACTCTATGCCTGGGGCAACTGCCGCGGCGATGCCGAAGTGATCGAGGAGGGATCAACCCACGTCATCGCGCAAGGCACCTTCTATGACCTAGAGCGGAATATCGCCGTGCGGAAGAAGGTAAAGCGTCGGATCACGGATAAACTGAACCGTCGCTACAATGACGACATGATCGGCGTCACGGGCAACGCGGCGATCTCGATTGCGCTGCGCAACGCAATATTCGCAGGCATTCCGAAGGCAATCTGGAAGGCGATCTACTTGAAGGCTCGGCTCGCGTCCATCGGGAAGGCGGGCACTCTAACGCAGGCGCGCCAGAAAATGCTAGAACATTTTGGGAAGATGGGCGTGCCGGCCGAGAAGGTGTTCGCAGTCTTGGGCGTCGAGGGAATCGAGGATGTGAAGGAAGATCAGTTGGTGACGCTCCGGGGGTTGGCCAATGCGATCAAGGATGGCGAGGCGACGGTCGAGGAGACTTTCAGCCCGCGAGCGACGGGAGGCGTCGAGACGCCGGATCTCAATGCCCGGGTGCGTGAGGTGGCCAAGAAGTTGGAAGGCAAGGAAACTGAGGCGCAGATCCGCGCCGAGGACCGGAAGCTGGCCCGGTGAACTTCTTCACGCTGGACATCGAGACGATCCCCCATGAGCGGACGGACGGCATTCCGCGCATCGTGGACGATGAGGGGCGAGCGTATCTTGAGGCAACGGGCGCGCTTCCATCGCTCCACGCCGCGACCTGTCGTGTGGTCCAAGTCTCGCTTGGACGCCGGAATCGCACTGGCGAGATCGAGACTGGCATCTATCAATGGGACGACTACGAGACGCCCGGAGCCGGCCCCGACGACATTGAGCGCGCGCTCCTACGGGACGCACTCGACGCGGCGGCTCTGCGGCTTACCAAGGGCCATCAGCTCGTCACCTTCAACGGCAAAGGCTTTGACCTCAGCGTGGTTCGCTGGCGCTCGCGCATCCTCGGGTTATCGTACCCGGAGATTCGATGGGAACTACTTGGCCACCCATACCGCGAGGAGTCGCACCTCGACTTACGGATTCTCCTCGGCAACGGCAATCGCGCCGCCCGCGGCACCCTTCAGGTTTGGGCCGATGCTTTCGGCGTGCCGGCCCGTGAATGCGGCGCACTCGTCGAGGGCTGGGTACATAATGGCAACTGGACGGCGCTCCGGGAGTACGGCGAGTCCGAAGCGGCGACACTGGTACTGATGTACGAACGGATCACGGGTGCCGTGGAGGGTCCATCCTCCCACATCGGGGAGGGGGCCGGACGCGAAACTTCACGGCACCCGGAGGACACCTGACATGCCCCTCTGGTGGTGGCTCCTGTTCGTGCTGGACCTCGCGCTCTGGACGGCGGGTATCGGCTGGGTAATTTACTTGGACCGCAAGGCGCGGGGTGAGTAAGCGTTGACGGTCCTGAGGCAGCGTCGGCGAAGGCCATTTAGCGGGTGGGATGACATCCCCCAGGCGCGCTGCCGAAGGACTGAGATGGGTAGGTGGTCCTCCATGTCGCCAGCGCGGCGACCTGCTACCGCAGTAGCTACATGCTCAGGGAGATCTAACGATGGGGATATACCAAGCCTGCCCCGTCTGTCACGGTCAGGGCCATCTGAACAAACCGCCCTGGATTGCCGGGGATCAAGAGACATGGACAAGTAGCACCACTGAGACTTATGAATGCCGCGTCTGCCGTGGGCGGGGCATCATCCCTTTACCGGATCAGCACCCCCACGATCAGCGCCACGGCCATATAGGGCAGGGCTTGCTCCACCCGCCTAACCAACCCGGGCCGGGCGAGCTTCCCGAGCGCCCGGTTGGCGGTCTCTAGGCTACCGATCAGTGCCGCGGCTTCCCGGTCCCGCGCTTCGAGGTCGAGGATCCGCCCCTGACGAGCTGCGGCCAAGTCACCACAGAGGGCGAGGGCAAGCCCGCAGGAAGCCGCCTCGACCTTCAAGGTGTCCACCGCCTGCAAAGCAGTCGCCAACATGGCCAGAGAATCGGTCAGCGAGGCCCCCTCTTGGCCTGCCACCGCACGAACGGAGTCCAGCCGGGCTAAGGTGGCCCCTGTTGCGGCACGGGCCTCCTGAAGGCTCCGGGCGCGTCGGGCCAATTCGGCGGAGCGGCTGGAATCCTCTGCGGCGTGCAGGCTGTCAGCCCGCGCCCGGCCGGCCGAATCGGCCCGCCAGAGCCCTGAGAGGCTATCCGCCCGGACCGTCAGGGCCGCAGCCTGGGCTTGAGCCCGTATCCGGCCGTCCCGCTGGCCGAGCCAGAGCCAACCCAACACGACCGCAACCAGAAGCGGTAGGTACTGTTTCACGTGAAACACCCCTTTCAGCACCCCGTAGCCAGCGGGCAGCCGAGACGCCGCGCCTCGAGCGAATCCCGCGCCCGCAGTTGCCTGGCGTACTCTAGGGCGGTTTCACCCAACCGCCCGGCGACCTCGAGCCCGGCCTCCGCCCGCGCCTGCGCGATAGCGGCCCGCTGGCCGGCGTAGGCAGCCACCGCAGCTATGAGCGCCCCGAGGAGTACCGTGGCGGGCAATGCCCACAGCACTTCCTGGCCGCGCCGAAACGCCGACGCCTGGGGCCGCACCGTGGCAAACCGCACCACGAGGAGCGTGCAAGCCGAACCCAACGCAAACCAGAGCGCGCCCACCATTAGGCTTGCCTAACCAATAAGGGGCGCATATAGTTACCTCATGGTGATCGCCGTGGACCCGCGCCTGCTTGACCTGCTACCCAAGGGCTGGGAGGTTGTAACCACCCAGGCTCTTGACCCCTATGACGGGGGCGAGGCGGCGCTTGTCCGGTTCCCGCTGACCGACCTCTACATGCTGGCTGGTGAGGACGGGCGCTTACGACCCATCAGCCAGGAGTACGCCCGGCGCCAGGTACGGGAGTAGCCCGCCTCCGGTTGTGCCAGTTATCCCGGCAGCGCGGCCGACAAAACCGTTGCCAGGGCCGGGTAGCCCGGAACCGCTCACGGCACTCAGGACAGCGCCACAGGCGTCGGATAGGCCGTTGCTTAGATTCCGCCATGACAGACAAACTACATGCATTTTAGCCTAGCCGGTAGCCGCCTGTGGAGTAGCTCGGAGCGCCGCAAGGTGCCCATGCACCAGCCCCCAGAAGCGCAGATGGTCGAACCCACGCCCCGGGTCCAGCTTTCCTTTGCCCGGCCCCCGCACGTCATCGCCAGCCACGGTCTCGTGCCCCGTCACCATGCCCCGCGGGATGTCGTAGCGGTGCATCCACCCAGCAATCAACTCGGCCACGGCCGGGTACTGTGGGTCTGCGAACTTGGGCACGCCGTCACGCATCGCCTTGCGGAATGCGCCGTACTCCCAGGTGCCCGGCAGGAGCACTTCGGCCCCGAGGAATACGCCATTGAGCTGCTCGATCCCGTTGAACCGCGATAGCCCGGCGTGGTAGGCTACGCGATCATCGTCTACGCACCGCAGCACCGTGCCCTCAGGTGTCACGAGGCAATGCGCTGAGAGCTTCCCGCCCGCGACGGTCGGGCTCATGCGGAGGAACTCCACGGCCGGCCATTCCCCGCCTTCAGCTCGGATGCGTTCACCCATCGCATGGAGCAGCACTCCGCGGATGGCCTCTGCCCGGGCGTGGTGCCAGGGGATGGGACCGTCAGTTTCCAGCAGGGGGCGTCCCGTTCTTCCCGCGACCTGCGCGGATGAGATTGATAATCCATTGCCCGAGTGTGGCAATGATTGGTTCCGCTTCCCGAGAGATCAGGCTCGCTCCGAGAAACATCAGAACAAGGCCGAGCCCGCCAATCAGGACTAGCACCGCGACGAGCATCACGCCTACGGTGATGTTTTTCCACAGCGCGAGTAGAATGGCCGCCCCGGCAACGAGACAGAGGAGCGCCCCGACGAAGGCGACCAGCTTGCCGATCTCGCTGCCCTCTACCTTTGCGTAAGCGCGGTGGGCCGGAATGCCGATGTTCGTTAGATCAGCCGCTTTGCGCTCAATCGTTTTGTCCAGTCCCATCAGCCCCGCCTCCGCATGACGTGGTTGTGCATCTCGTCCACCTTCGCCATCGCCCCGCGCGTGGCTTTCGTGTGGTCCTCCATGTCCCGCTGCGTCATCTGTACGTTGGCCGAGATGGCCGTCAGGTGACCCACCGTACTGTCCAGCGATCGAGCGACCTGCCCTAGCGTCGAGGTCAATGTCTGGAGCGTGGTCCGGTCCTCACGAAACCCGTCTTGCTGATCTCGGAGGACCTGTACGGCCTCTTTCATGGTCTCGGCTTGGTGCTCGACTAGGGCAAGTGTGCGGGCACTATCGCGACTTGACCCGTTACTCTTGTGTTCTCCACGAATCCAGAAGGCCGTCTTCACCGCAATGGCCGCTGAACTCGTGAGCAGGAAGACCCATGAGGGCAAGACAATTGGTGAGAGGTCAACAGGCTGCTGGATCACAGTTCCTCCACGACGGCGAGCGGCACCTGATAGCGAGTGTAGTTGGGCATCGTGAGCGGGGAGAGCTCGCGCAACGTGGCCAGGAAACTGCGCCGGGGCAGGTGCGCCGTGTCCGTCGGGTCGAACACGAGGAACAGTTGCCCATGGATCCCCAGCACCCGCTGCATCTCCCACAACTGCGCCAGCGCCTGCGCCTCGGGTAGGTCGTCCCAGGTGAATGTCCCCAGCCGGCGCCGCGGCTTGACGTTGAACGTCGTGGCGCCGCCGTCCAGCTCCTGCCGCTGGGTCGCCGTCTCCCAACCCATGCGCATGCCGTAGCTCGCGTTCTGCGTGGGCTGGCTCCCGCCACACACCATCAGCCGCGCCAGGTCCACGTAGGCCGCCGCGTTCAGCGCGTCATCCAGCTGCACGCTCCAGTAGCGGCCGGTGAACGGGGTCGAGGGCATGGCGATGAGCGGCATGGGGAACGTGACGTACTCCTCCGCCGTTAGCTTGCCGGTAGTGAGCCGCGGGTCCCCGACCCCGAGCGAGCCGGCCGGGTAGACCGTCTGGTCCGTGGCGATCCAGCCGGAGTCGTAGACAACGGCCCGCATCTGGGCCATCGTCTGCACGCCAGCCGCAATCCGCACGGCCGCAATGGCTACGTCACCGTGGCCCACCGTGCCGGAGCCGTCTGTGCCCAGCCGAATTGTAGCTCCCGCCGTCCACGTGGCTGGCAGCGCCTCACTCGCCGACGTGGACCCCGTGACATCAGCCGCCGCGTTCTTTGACCCGACCAGCGTCGCCGCCCCGGCGGCGCTCAGTTGCCCCGCCAGCTCGATCGTGTCGCCGTAACTGGGGTTCAGGTCCACATCAGAACCGCGATCGGTGCCGGTGGGGTTGTAGGCAAAACGGTAGCTATCAACGATGGCGACCTTCACCACTCGGAAGCTCCCGGGGTTGCCGCTGCTGCCCGATTGGGACAGTCGCGGATCACCGCCAACGATCGCCACCCAGGTCGGGGCCGCGAGCTCGATGAACTTCACGTACTCCGTCGCGGCTTGAGGCAGCGGCGTGTAGGCAAACTGCACCGTCTCGCCGTTCCGCGTCACCGTGGCGCCCGCTGTCGGGATGTATGAGGACGGGAACGTGGCGTTCTCCGCCTGGGCGCCGAAGATGTAGACCGTGCCGGTGGAGGAGGCTGCGGTCCCGATCTGCCACAGGTAGGACCGATTGGCGTTGGCGGCCACGATCCCCGTAGCGCTGAACATCACCCGGTACCAGCCGTTGGCCAGCGCGACCACGGCGAAGAGCGTCCCGGTTCCCGACACCGTTGTGAGTACTGGGACACCGGCCGTCCAGGTGACCCGCACCCGGTGCCGCAGCGTGGCAGCCGTGTTGTCATAGATGGCGAAGTCCACGGTCGCCGACGTACCTTCCCGGATGTACCACGCGGCAGCCTTCTCGCCGTCTCCCGTGAAGGTCAGGCCAAGGAGAATACCCTCAGCGACGGCGCCATCGTCATCGTTGAACAGATAGGCTGCCGTGCCGCCGAACGGGTCCGCCTGGCCAGCCGTGAGCACGGGCGTCCCGATGGCGGTCCAGGCCCCGAAGTTTTCACTGCTCGTGATGAGGTTGGTGCGCGCCGCCTCGATCAGCAGGTGCCGCAGTCCGCCGATGAAGTGACTGTCCCGCGGCGCACTCACCGTGACGGTCGTGGTTTCGAGGTAGGCCGTGAGCGCCGTGCCCGGCTCCACCTGGGCACCCCAGACGTAGATCGCGTCCCCGCTGGTCACGATCCGGATGCCGAAGTCGGGGTTCGCTACCGTCTGGCCCACCGAGAGCCGGGTCCAGTCGTCCGTCACCGTCACCGCGGTCCAGGTCCCGCCGTTATCCAGCGTCATCTGAATCGCGCCCGTGCCCGTCTTGCGCTTGATCCACAAGCCGCCTCGGAACGCCGCGGAGGCCAGCACGCCCAGGTCCTGGATGCAGGTACCGTTGCCGGCGCTCGCGGTCAGCGTGTCGGCGTCCACCGCCCCCGTCTTGGGGTTGGCGATGCTGTTGGCCGCCACCGTGATGTTGGTCTTAACCCAGGTGGCGTTGTCGAACTCCCGGGAGCGGAGGCACCGATTCTCGCCGGCGAACCGAAGCACGCCGCCCGAGTCCACGTAGGTCGCCGCCCGGGCATCCGTCGTCGGCGTGCGCGTGAACGTCCCGCCCAGGGCCGCGATGTCGTCCCCCGCCTCGTAATCGAAGAGCAGCGTGGACGGGACCCCGAGGAAGCGCGCCTTGCCCGCCTGGGACAGCGTGTGCTTGGGGATGGCGACGAGGTGGACGAACCGGTCCGTCTTGCAATCCACGCGCAGCCTGGTGTCCGCCAGCGCCACCGAGGCGGAGCGCGCCACGCGGGCCAGCCCCCGGTCCTGGATGTTGGCGAGCGGCAACGTGGGCAACCAGAACCCGCCGTCCACCGTGGGCGTGTAGAGGTCGCCGACGTCGGCATAGTTCGGCCACCCCAGCAGCACGCGGTACTCAGGCATCTCAGGTCCTCACCGTGTCAACGGCTGCGCAGCGCACACCGCTCGTGTCCGGCCGCTGACGGTACAGGGTATCGCCATCCACCACGCAAAGCCACACCGTGACGTTCATCTCAACCGCCGAGCGGCAGGCCGCCAGCACCAGGCCGATGCCGAGGAGATAGGGCCACAGTCGCCGCATCGTCTATCCCCAGAGGTGGAGCAACAGGGTCCGTGCCGCCGCGTTCGGCTCGACGGTCATGACGCGGAAATCCTTCCCCGCCGTCAGCGCGAACCGCAGGTGCGTGAGCCGCACCACGTCGCCCAGGTCCACCAGCACCGTCTCGTCGTCCAGGCTGAGCACCACTTCCCAGCGGTCCCGCGCGACACCCCGCAGTACCTGACGCCGCGTGGCCTCCGCCTGCGCGTCGGCCTGAATCGTGAGTAGCGTCTCCTCCACCACGTCCGGCGACAGGAGCCAGATGGTGCGCGGGTCCGGCGCGGCGGCAGCCGATACGACCTCCCGCCATGCCTTCGCCAGTTGGACCCGCCGGGCGTCGGACACGCCCCCCGCCACGTCTTGGTCCTGCACCGTCCAGTAGCGGCCCCAGCGCACCGTGACGGTCCGTACCGGCAGCCCACCGCCCTCGTCCTGCGTCGCCACGCGGGCGAGCGGGCGGTGCAGGTCGGCGTCCGTCAGTTTCAGCACGGGCGTCCCACTCGGCGCCGTGAACTGCTTCACCCGGAACACGCCCAGCCGGTCCACGCCCCACCACGCGCCCACGCTGCCCGCGACCTGGTCAATCACGGCGGCGAAGGTCGTCTCGTCGTGCGTCCAATACCCGAGCACGGACGCGTTCGCCGCATCCAGCGCCGTGATGTCGGCCGCGCTCCAGTCGGCACTCGTCTTGCCCGCCCGGGTCAGGACGGCCGTAAACAGTTGGCCCGCCGTGCGGTTGCTGGCCGCCGCACCCTGCGTCACGTCGGCCGTGATGAGGCCGGCGGGCGTGGAGCCCAACCGGAAGTAGCCGCCCGCCAGGTAGACCTTGTATGTGCCCGCGGCGGGGGCGAGTGAATCGTTCTGCAATTCCGTGGTGTTCGCATACGTCCCACCACCCGTCACCGGCGACCACACAGATGCCCCACTCCCATCACCGGCGAGGATGGTGCTCCCGTCGGCGGCAAGTGAATAGACGTTGCCGATCGACGCGGGGTTGACGGGGACCCAGGAAACGGCATCCTGAGAGACGAACAGGTTGGGCGGGCCCTGACCCCCAAGGACGTAGTAGCCAAAGGCGAACACCGCGGCGCTCAGCGCCACGGCCGAGCCGCCCAAATATCGTTGAATCCAATCCACACCGTTGACGCTGACGGCGATGACGCCGGCGCTGCCGACAGCGACAAAACGGTCGTTGCCCCAGACGATCGCTTGCACGGCCTGGCCCACAGTGAACGGCACCGTGCGCAGCGTCCACGTGATCCCGTCCGTTGAACTCGCCAGCTGGCCGCCGGCCCCCCCAATCACGTAGACCAGCGCCCCGTAGGCCGCGCACTGGACGATCGCGGCGCTGAACCCACTGGTCCGCTGGGTCCACGTGATGCCGTCTGGGGAGGTGGCCACTTTCTGAGTTGACCCAGTCGCCACCCACAGGCCGTTCCCGTAGGTCACGCCCCAGATATTGTCCGCCCCGAAACTCGATGTCCGGCTGGTCCACGTAATCCCGTCGGGGCTGGTAGCCAGGTTGCCAGCGAAGCCCACGATGACGAACAAGTTGCTGCTGTTGTAGAAGATGCCCCGCACGTCATTGGCGCCGAACGTGCTGGTCCGGCTCGTCCACGTCACCCGGTCGGGCGAGGTGTACACCTTGCCCGATTCCCCCACGGCGACCCAGAGGCCGGCCCCGTAGGCGAGCCCGTACACCGTCGCGAGGCCAAATGCGGTTGCCACCTGGGTCCAGGCGAATGGGCTAATACCGAGGGACAGCCCCTGGTCGTAGACGGCGTCGAGGCTTTGAATCGCCCCGTCCGCCACCTGGTAGATGAGCTTGGACGTGTTCACTTGAGGCGGCGCGACGTTCTTCACCGCGCCGTAGCACACGGGCTTGGGCTTCCCCTTCAGGTCGTCCACACCCTCGAGGCCGGCCGGCAGCGCGTTATCTCCGAGGTACTTGGTGGTCTGGAGCGGCAGATCCAGCTCCTCCTGCCGGTCCCGCAACCGCACCCGCACGGCCGCCGCGTCCACGTTCACGCCGGCCATGGTGGCCACGAGCATGGTGGTCCAGGCGCTCGGATAGGCGGCGCCCTTCACGCCGCGCCGGATCGTGAGCGCCCGGCCGTCGAAAGCGTAACCGGCCAGGCCGTCCAGCACGCCGTCGTCGTTGGCGAGCAACAGGTCCCCGTAGCCCACACGGCTCCGGCCCTGCGTGGTGCCGGCGCCGAACAGGTCGCGGCGCAGGAGCGCCGGCTGTTTGATCCGCTCATCGTAGAGCGTGTGGGCCGGCGTGTCGGCTGCCCCGGTTTGGAACCCGCGCGTCGCGTACCGCAGCGTCAGCGTGGTACTGGTCGTGGGATCGTAGGCCGTAATATCCACTGCGTAGATCGGATCAGCCATCGCGGCTCCATCCGGCCGGGATGGGGTCTGGGCAGACGGCGTAATGCGCCCGCACCGTTGCGACGATGCCCAGCTCCAGCACGGGGAAATCGGCCCGCAGCCAACAGGGGCCGCTCAGCACCGGGGGGGCCAGCAGGGCCACCGATGCGCCGCACGCCAGCAACGCGGTCAGGAGCAGGGCCTTCAGGGCCAGCGCGAGAACGATCAGCCGCCCGCGCTTCATGCCGCCACCCCTTCCAGGGCCTGCACCACCCGTTGCACGTCCTCCCGCAGGGCCGCCACCTCGGTCTGCACCGCCACGAAGCCCGCCTGCATGACGGCGATCTGCTCGTCCGGCGGCGGGCCCGGAGGGTTGCGATCCGTTGGCGGGCTGATGCCCCAGATGAGATAATCCCGGATGTCCTCCAGCAGGCTGACCTGGCGTTCCGCCGCGCTCACCTCGTCCTCGAACAGACTGGCCAGTTCCTCCATGGTGGATTGCACCAGCCGCGTGTCGCCCACGAACCCAAGCCCTGAGGCGTTGTAGGCCCGCGAGGCGTCGAGGAAGGCTTGCGCGATGCCCGGCAGCCGGCCGGCCGCCGCTTGATCCCCGGCCCGGGCAATGTCGCTGAGCGCCAGGAACTCCGAGCGGGTCCGCATCAGCGCCGTGGCCGGCGATTCGATCCCGGCGCCCGCCTGCACACCGAACTCGCGCAGCATCCGGGCCACCTGACGGGCGGCATCTGCCTGCTCCAACAAGAGGTCTATCTGGTCCTGGACCGCGTCCGACTCCCGCCGCCGGGCCTCAGCTAGCTGGACTTCGGCGAGCAGGGCCAGGGTGGTGGCATCCGTGCCCGCCAACATGGCCGCCAGGTACTCCCGTTCCTGGGCAAGCCGGAAGGCCATGTCCTCCGCTTCTCCACCGCGGCTCGTGGCGCGGAGGAGCCGCACGGTGAGGTCTTCCTGGAGTTCGCGTTCTCGCCGCGCGCGCTCCAACAGACGGAGCTCAGCTTCCTGTGCTTGGGCGTTCTTGAGATAGGCAAGCGTTAGCTCATCCGTGCCCGCCAGCACGGCCGCCTGCCATTCTTTCCATTGCTCGCGCGCGAACGCCAGATCTTCGGCCTCCTGGACTGTGAGCGTGGTTCGCCCAGGGACCATGACGCCGATTTGGGCCAGCGCGCGCTCGCCGCGGGTGCCGAGGTCCAAGAGGTTGAACTCCCAAGCCACACGCTGCTCCAATGCACGGCGCATGAGTTCGGCGGCCTGGGTGACCTTGAGGGCGGCCAGCGTGAAAACGTCCGCCCCCTCCTTCACCGCGTCCTCGTATTCCCGCTGTTGGGCCAGCGCAAAGGCCACGGCCTCGGCTTCCCGCTGCATGCCCGTGGCCCGCAGGAGCCGAACCGCGAGATCGTCGCGCTCGCGCTGCTGCTCTTGCGCATGCGCAGCCACCAGCTGCGCAACACGCCGCTGTTCCAGGTCGGCCAGGGCCTTCAGCCGCTGACTGCGGTCGGACTCGATGCCGTTCAGTCGATCCACCTCGTCCCAGTAGAGGCCCAGGGAAGGAAGTTGCTTGTCAACCTCGGCCCGCAGCCGCGCGAACTGTTCCGCGTTGGCCACCAGGGCGGCGCCCAACCGGTCCCCACTGATCTCGAAACCCAGCGCCGCAATGCTCACATCCAGCCGCCGCAGGTCCTCCGCCGCCTGCCGGGCCGCCGCCCCCGTAGCCAACAGGCCGCTCACGAGCCCCGTGAGTCCCCCGATAGCGGCCCCGACCGGGCCACCGAACGCGAACCCGCCCGCCGCGCCCGTAATAGCCCCGCCTACCCCTCCCCCCATGTCGCGGCCGATGTCGGAGACAATGTTGAGGCCGGCCCCGATGAACTGCCCGCGGTTCTGCTGCCAGAAGCTTTGCGTCGTGTCGGGTATCGCGACGTCGCGTACCGGGAGCGGTTTGAGCCCCAGCGTGGCCAGCCCCCGGGTCTCGCGCAGCACTCGCATCCGCGAAGCGCTGCTCATGGAGCCCTCGATCTCCGCCATGGCCGGTGCCAAACGCCGAAGTTCCTCGGTCATCTGGCGCACGCGCTGGATATGCACAGCCTGGATTTGATCCAGGAACGATTCCAACCACTCGCCACTCGCCCGCGCGCGCAATTCGTCGAGCGCGTCGTACAATCCCACGATGACCCGCTCCAGTTCCTTGCCTTCAGGGGTCACAGCCCCGATGAATTTTCGGAGCGGTTCCATCGCGTCCAATGTCGCACGCAGCGTGTCGATGTTGCGTCGGATCGTTTCCTCCAACGACGGCCCGCCAAAGACCTGCTCGATCAAGCCCTCGCCTCGCTGGATACGTCCCACCTGGAGCCGCTGGAGCGTCTGGCGGGTTCGCTCCAGTTCCTCCCGTACCTCTCTCGCCCGATCCGCGAACACTTTCCAGGCCAGCGCAATCCCACCGATTCCAGCCAACACGCCAAGCGTGACGGTGCCGCCGGCCGACATCTGCAACAGGATGGACATGATCCGACCGAGGGGGCCCGGCACGCCCACCGCTTGGACTGCCAGCGCCTGGAACGCCCCGCGGAGCTGCGTGAGCCCCCGCGTGGTGGACAGCGACGTGGTATGCAGCCGATCCACGTCCCGCCGGATCTCGCTGACTTTGTAGGTCGCCGTGGTCGTGGGTTGGATGACCCGGCCAAACTGGTCCACCAGCCCACCCACGGCGCGCTCCGCGCCTTTCGCCGTCTGCGTGAGGTTCCGGAGGGCCTGGTCCGCCTGCTCGACCTGGGTCCGCTCGACTCGCATCCCGAGCGTTGTGACGTCCATCAGGCTTTCTCTGGTGGGTCGGGATACAACCGAATCGCATCCAGCAGGAGCAGCGCTTCGACTTCATGCGGCGCCGGATGCAGGTCGTGGAGCCGTGCCCAGGACTCCACCGTCGCGTAACTCAACGGGGCGAGGCCGCTCATACCGACCCCACTGCGGCCGTGGAGCTGGTCCAACCAGTCCAGAAGGTAGTCGAATCCCTCAGGGACCGGCGGGCCATCGAGCTGCGCCCGGGCGACCGCACTGCCTTTCCGCGCATGGGCTTCGAGGTGCGCGCGGGCGCTCGCCCCATCCCCCGCGCTCGTGCGGAGTCGGGCCTCATGTCTTACGCACTCGGCGAGTTGGGCGAGGCCGCCTTGAAAAAACCCTGGTGGTCCTCCATCCCCGCCTCCACTTGCTGGAGCACCCAGGGCGCTTTGTCGAACAACGCCATTATGTTGTCCCGCGTGCAGAGATAAGGCTGGCCGTTGTCGGTGAACCCGTGCCAGGCGATCACGCAGGACGCCACCAAGGTCAGGGCTTGGCGCTGGGCATCCTCCGAATCGGGCCGACGCCGAATCGCACGGCTGAACACCTGTTTCCGCTGTGCGTCAAGTGCCCGGCGGTACCGGCTGGAATACGTCCCGGCCACGGTGATCGTGGTCTGCTCCGGCGGGTCTCCGGTGAGATCGGGTTCGCCATCGGGGCCCAGGACGGGGATGACGATCCCCTCGTCCTCGCGGCTGGCGACCTGTGCGGCGGTGCGAATGTCCATTGGGGCGTGCTCCCGTGATGGGATCCGCGCCGCCCGCCGCGGCACGTCCGGGCCAACGACTCCCGGCACGACGGGCGAACGCGGATCAGTGGTACTGCGCTCCCGCGCGACGTGCCCGCGCGGCCCTACGATTTAGCCCGTCAAGATCGAGCAGATCGTCCCGTCATAACCCGTCGCCGCGACCTTGGGCCCGATCATCAACGGGTGGGTATCGATCCGCGGACCGTCACCACCCAGGACCGACGTGGCCCCGGCGATCTTGACCCGCGGGAAGAACAGGTGCAGGAAGCTCTTGGGCTCCGCTTCCGGCTCGACCAGTGTGCATTCGATCTCGAACTCGGTCTCCGCATCGAATGCCGTGTGGTCGTCGTGATCATCCACGACCCGGGTCAACTGCCCCGAGACGGCCATGTCATTGTCGTAGACGTCGGGGCTCACCAGGGACCCGAGCACCGACTGCCCGGCGGCCGTGATCTGGAAGTTCAGCTCCAGCCCGGTGAATTGGGCCATGGCCGCCCCGCGGTAGCGGATCGTGGCATCATCGGCCACCAATGCGATGCTCGTGTACTCCGTGGGCGAGGTGAAATAGGGCGAGGCCCCGGACGCCAACAGCGATCGGTCCATCCCCACAAACCCAAATGTCGCCAGCGCCATCCCGTTCGGTTGCAGCCGGATCTGCATGGACACCACGCGGCAGCCGAGGAACTGCTCACTCAGGTCGATGTCCTGCCAGTACTCCTCGATCGTGAAGCTGCGCCGCGTGTAGGGCGAGGCGGTGATGATCTTCTTCTGGATCGTGAGCGTGAACGTCGCATCCGGGGTAGCGTTGGTGGTCAGCGTCTCCGCCACCGTGACCGTGGTGGTAGTGACCGCGGTGACGTGGAGCAGCTTGCTGTTGTTGGCCGCGTCGGCGTGACCCGTGAGGATCACGATGTCCCCCACCCGCACGCCCTGGGTGATCCAGGAACCGGCCGCGGCCACGATGGTGCCGGGCGGGCCCGCCGTTGTCGTGATCGAGGTCATGGCGGTCTGGGTGATCGCGACCGTGCTGACCCAGGTCGAGCGCATGAGGGCCTCGATCAGGGTATCGAAGCTCCCCTGCGACAGCTCGACGTTGTAGCTCCCGGCCACGGACTTCCCACCGAGCCGGCCCATGGGCATGAGCCCGTCCGGCCGCCGCTCCGTGCTCTGGATGTTGCCGCGGGCCAGATCGAGCCCGGGCGAGCCGCGGAGAAACCGCAGTCGTTCGCCCGTGGCCGCGCCGCCGGTGGCCGCAGTGCCGGGAGACGCGGCGAGCTCGACCTTGTAGTTGACCAGGACATTGGCACCGGATTGCGTGGCCATGATGAGACTCCTCTACGCGTTGACCGTCCGAAGACGGAAGGGAATCGTGAGCGGGGCGACCACGAACCCCTCGGTGCTCCGCTGGATCTGTCCGCTGAACGGCCCGACGTCGCCCCGCACGCGAAGCACGTCAGTGCCCACCGTCAGAGCGGTGTCGGGTCGGAAGTGGTCATACAGGGCGTCGAGGTACCGGCGGATCGCCGCCTTGCCCACGCCTTCGGGCATATGGAGCTGGACCTGGTACATGGGCGTGGCTTCCAAATCGCCTCCGGAGCCGAGCGTGACCCGCGCGCTTGGGCCGGGGATATACTGTTCCTCGACGTAGGGCTTGGCCGTGGTCGGAGCGGCGAACCGGACGTTTTCCCATGCCCGCCGCGACGGAAGACCGACGCTGAGCGTCCGGCCGGCGCCGGCGCTGGTCACCGGCAGCACCCGATCAACCGTCAGGACCGTCGCGGTCACCGTGAGCACCACAGCCAAGCCATCGGCAGCGTTCCCGAACCCGGAGGCGGTGAGCTCCATCCCCGGCTCAAAGCCGTCCGTGACAAAGGAGCCCGTCGAGCGGGTGTACGCCGAGGCTGTTGAGGCCAAGGTGATCGCGCCCGTCGTGACGACCGACAGCGTGACGAGCCGGTCCCGGATGGCTTGCTGGATGCCGTGGTGCTCGATCATGCGTCCGGCGTCTCCCGCAACACCTGCTCCAACAATCGGTGCGCCCCGGCAATCGTGAGCTTGACCGAGTGGAATCCGCCGACGGCGCTCCGTTGCGCCATCGGTTGCTGACCGTGCACTGTGACGCGGATCCCATCCTCGATCTGCGGCGCGTAGTGCCAGAGGCGCGTCCGGATCTCGGCCACGAGCGGCGTCAGGTAGTGAATCTGCCAAGAACGCCGCAACGCCCCGCTCAACACCGGCTGGCCCGGCGCCCCGGTGACGGGCGAGCCGTCCACGATGGACCGATGGCAGGCTTCCACCCAGCGCGTGAACACGTCCACTTCCCGCGCTCGGGCTTTCGTGGCCCACCGTTCTACCTCGGCTCCGAAAGTCACGCCCCCCCCACGATCTCAGTGGCAAGGATCTCCAGTTCCCGGTTGCGTTCGTTCACGTTCACCACCGACTCGAACCGGAACACCCGCGTCCCGATGGTGAGCCACATCTGGGGTTTGATGCCGGCGATGTAGCGGCCGCGGAGCTGATGAGTGACCGTGGCGGACTGCTGGCGCGCCGTGACCAACTCCGTACCTCGGAGTGGGGTGATCGAGCACCGCCATCCCGCGACGGCCGAATCCGCCGGGCTGACTTCGCCGACCACAGCCGACACCGTGCTGGCGTCCTGTTCGATGGTGCCCGCATGACGGAGCGTGCCGGCGCGCATCAGGCGGCCTTCCGACGGCGCCCACGTCGGCTGATCGCCCTCTCTGGTGGACCAGCGACAGCGAGATCCACACCCTCATCCACGAGCTCGCCCATACCAGACGACGTGAGGGCCCCCGCGTCATCTGCGGAAACCCTCACGATTTCCCCTGGCGGCACCGGCCCCTGGGGACCATCCCACCAGGTCCAGAGCCGCACCTGGGGCATGGTTACCGGCTGCGGCGCCCGCTACGGAGAATGGCCACCGCGACGTTGGTCGAATCGGCGGCGTCCCCACTGGCCCTCAGGATGGCCCGGAGGTACCGGTCAGCCCCGCGATACGCGACCTCATAATATTTGTTGTCGACGCTGTCCGTCAGAATCGAATCGACCAGCGCCCAGGTGCCGGGTGAGGAATCCTGCAGCACCAGGTAACCATCGAGCACGGCATTGTCCATCACACCGGAGACCGCAAAGATCATCGCGCCTTGGTAGTTCGCGATGTCGACCGAGGTGCCGGTCGCGGCCGAGTTGGCCCGCGTGGCCGGCGCCACCGTCACCGCACCATCCACCTGTGAGGCGATGTCCTGCCGCTGGACGAAGGCCACAGTGCCCACCAGCAGCACCGCCGCCAGGAGGACCGCCAGGAATCCCTTTGAGTGCTTCATGTCGTTCGGCTCCTTCTTCAGGTTCTCTCGGTGGTCCCGACGCTCAGGTGGCCGCGAGGCAGCGGACGAACGCCTCGGCCAGCACCGGCGCCCCGTCCGCCTCCGCGTCGATGATGAAGCCCACCTGCCGTGTGGCGGCGTACAACTCGTCCAGCCGCTGGATCCGGGTCGTCAGCGCATCCACGATCCAGTAGTTGTTCCAGTCGCCCAGGATCGCCGCATAGACACCGGCGGCGTGGGTCGTCACGCTGGGCGCGTACTCGTCCAGCACGAACGGGAAGTCGAGGAACGTGCTGGGGACTCCCTGCGCGAGCCCCGGCTGCCAGAGGTAGTTGTTGTCGGAGCCCTTGAGCTTCCGGAACCGGGCCAGCCAGTTCCGGTGCATATGCCACCGAGTGCTCGGACGGCTCCAGTAGCCCGCCTTCAGGGTGAATCGTGCGTCGATCACTTTGTCGGCGTCGACGGCACCCGAGCCATTGCCGATCTCGACATCACGCGCGCTCGTGATGCCATCCGCCGATGCCACGTAGGCCCCGAGCGGCTGGCTGGCCCCCGTACCGGTGTTGAACGCCTTGGCGTGAGTGATCCCGACCTTGTAGGCCAGCCGGTCGCGGACCAGAGACTCCATCGCGAACGGCGAAGCCCGCAACAATTTGTCGGAGATCTTGAGCAGTTTGGTGACCGGGTTCGCACGGAATTCCCGCTTGCCGAACGCCATCGCCGTGTCTTCGTCGATCGACGCCGGCACCTCGGTCGTCCAGTCCGCATCCTCCGGGTCAGCCGAGAGCGTGGGGACGCCCAGCGACTGGGCATTCGGCACCGTGAAGGTACGGGCGAGTTGGCGGATGACCGCCTCGTCATCGACCGCCTTGATGAGCTCGAGCAGGAACTCTTCGGCCGGGACGGTATTCCCGCCTTCAGCGGCGGTCCCCACGGACAGGGCGCGCTGCTCGTCCGGGGTCAGGGCGCGCTCGCCCTGCGTCAACCACTTCCCGAATGCCGCCCGGTATTCAGGTGTCGCCCGCGGGTTGTCGCGGGTCATTTCGGCGATCTGGCGTCCCCGTTTGCCGAAGCGCTTCTCGAAATCCAGGCCCCGGGCCCGGTGGTCCTCCTCGGCTCCCTTCTTGCCCTCGGCCGTCTCGACGTCGGGCTTGATGGCCCGCTTCTGTGGGGCAGCCATGGCGGCTTCGCGGGTCTCCTGCTTGACCACGCGGTTGATCTCCAGTTCGATGCCGTCCATTTCGGCGTCGAGCTTGGCCAGCGTGGCGGTGTCCTCCGCGGAGCGCTTCTCGGCCGGCGTCGCGTCGAGGATCTTCCGGTATTGGTCGGTGAGTTCGCCGAGCTTCTGCCGCAGTTCCCGACTGGTCATGTGCCGATCCCTCATGCAAGAGGCCCAAAACGCGAGCACCCGGAAGACGTGACACCGCCAGCAGGGACGCCACGCGTCCCTCCGTGTGCAGTGCAGGTCTTCCGGGTGCCTGGGTGCGCGGCGCGGCAGATGCCGGGTGCGCAGAGCCAAGCGGCGCGGAATCGCCGCTATGTGAGAGTCAGTTTAGGGCAAGGGCTGACCGGAAGTCAATACGGGTGTGCCCAAATTGTGCCTATTCAGGCACTTCGGAGCACGCGCGTGACCGCGGTCCCGCAATTCGGGCAGATGAAGTCCTGGCGAATCTGTGGCTGCGTCCGCTGGGCAAGGAGGCGTTCGGCCACGGTGCGGTCGCAGGAATGAGACGATTCACGGCTGGGTTGGCCGGCCCGGTAGTACTTCACCCACCAGGTACCGCCGCGGAGGTATACCGATCCCTGACCGTAGTTCATCCGACGACCGCCAGCCTCTCGCGCAGACGCAGGCGCTGGCGCAGGTCCTCGTCACTCGCAACGGGAATCGCCGGCAGGGGCAAGACTCCCGTCAGCCGATCGACCCAGGCTCTGACCTCGTCCGCGTCGGGGTCGGCTACCTTCCCATCGACCGCACGGGCTAGCAGCTCCGCCAGATCGGCGGGATCCGCCCCAACCTTGGCCACCGCGAGATCAAACGCCGATGACCGCCTCTCGGCCTCACTGTCCGGATAGGCCGGGAACGTCACCGGACTCACGTCCCAGAGCCGCAGTTCGACTAGCTCTCTCAGCACGGTACCGTCCGGCTTGGTCTTCCATTCATCCCGGACGGTCTCGAACCCGAACGACGTCCCGACGACGTCGCGCCGCTCCACGCGGCGGGCGAAGTGCTTGTGCATGGCGTCCTCGGCATCCAGCGTCACGATGCCGCGAAGACCATCATCCGCCTCCTCGAGGGTGAGCGTCTTGTTGGACTGACGTCCCAGGACCCAGTTTGAGTCATGGTTCCACAGCGAGACGATGTCACTGCCGCGCTCCTGCAGCGTCTTGGTGAACGCGCTTGGACGGATCAGCTCCGTGAACCCCCAGAGTTCTTCCGACCGGCGATTGAACGGCACGAACATCCCGATCTTGGGCCCGTCCTCGTCGGCGCGGAGCTGGATCTCGCCCTGAATGGTCCGGCGCTCGCGGCTGGGAAGTTTCTTCCGAATCGCTGCGATGGGATCAGTCGTCTTCTTTGCCATTGTTACCTCCTGCCGGCGTCGGCGCCGGCATCATTTCTCGGGGCTTCATGGGGTCAAGATTGGCCGGCACACCGGCTGGTAGATCCGCATACACGTCGCCGCCCGGGTCAGTCCGAGGGTTCATGTCCTCTCGTTCCCGGGCATCGTTCGCCGAGAGGATGCCGGCCTGGCGGCCCACGTGATAGGCACGGTAACGGCTCTCCAGGTCGCCTCGCAGGATCGCGTCCAAGTTGAACTTGATGAAGAGCCGGTTGCGGTCCTTGCGGCCGAAGAGCTGCATGGCCATGCGTTGCTCCCAACGCACCGCCCAGGGCCGCATCGTGTCCTCCGCGAATTCGATTCGCTGATGCTCGATGTTCGAAAATGTTGCACGCCTCAGGTTGGCCAGCATGTGCGGCGGCACGCGGAGCATGCGGGCCGCTTCGTCCAGCTGCAGTTCCCGCAGGCCGAGCAGCTGCGCCTTGTCCGGATCCACCGTCGTCTGATGCCACTTCATCCCTTCTTCCAGGATCAGCAAGCGATGCTGCCGATCGATCCCCCCGACCTGGCTTTCATACATGGTGCGGATCCGCTGCTGCGCTTCCTCGGTCAATTCACCCGGGTGTTCGAGCACGCCGCTCGCGACGGCGCCGCGGCCGAAGAAGCCGGCGCTGAAGAGCTCGGTCGCCAGACCCAATCCCAGCGCTTCCTTGTGTAAGGTTGGCAGGGCGCGGCCGATAATGCCACCGCCCCAGCCGCGGATCAACAGGACCTCGTCCGCCGGGAGGACCACCGACCCGGATACCCCGCCCATGTCATTCCTGGGCAACGCCACCCGATACTGCAGCATCCCCGCGGCATTCCGGCTGATCGTGATGCGATCGGCGTTCAAGGGCCACAGTTCGATCGGGATCCCGCCGCCGTTGTAGACGATCTGGGCCGCGGCGAACCCGAAGAGCGGGATCTGCGTCTGCATCAGCTCGAAGAACTCGAACGCGGTCATCTCTTCATTCGGCTGATCATGCAACAGGAAGTAGAGCGGGTGGTTGCGCCGCAGCTCGCGGCCGCGCGGCTCGAGGCGCTCAAAGATCTGGCAGGGAATGGAGCCCAGGGTTTCCGCGATAATCCGCACGCCGGCGGCGAACGCTGTCCAGCCGAGCGCCGTCTCCCGGGTGACCTTGACGCCCGACGTCGCCTGCGTCCCGCCCAGCATCTTGACGAGCCAATAGGCGGGGTTCTGCGGGTTACTGCTGCCGCTGAGCCCGCGGGCTTCAAAGAACCGGGTCAACAGGCCGCTCATGGGCGGGATCTCCGCGCGGTCCAGGACCCAACGAGACCCCAGGCCACCACGACCAGGCCAGCTAGGATCAGGCCGACCGGCCGGAAGATGAGTCCGGCTCCCCACACCACGGCGCCAGCGCCCAGGAACACCAGGCCGTCATAGCGCCAGCTCCAGGCGGCGCGGGCCATAGGACGCACGGAGGCGAGCCGGCGCGTCATCCGATCACCACGGGGTCGCGCCGCTCATAGACCGAGCGTTTGGGTGTCGTCAGGATCGCCCGCCCCAACGCCAAGATGGTCGAGACGACTCCATCGATTTTCCCCACCGAACTCGATTTGTCCGGCGCGATGTTGCCGTTGGCGTCCGTCCGGGTCGTGACGTTCGCGACCATCCAGCGCATCACTGGATGTCCGCCATGCCGTAGTTTCCTCGCGATCGTCAACTTTTCGAACTCCTTGCTCGGCTCTGAGAGCGTGGCCATGCCCTGACGCATCGACACCATCTGGAAACCGCTCTCCTGGCGCGCCGGATTGAGGGCGTCCATGAGCTGGGTCGCGAGCTGTTCGGCATTCCAGGGATCATAGCCGATTTGCTTGAGCTTCATCCGCTTGGCGTGCTCCAGGATGTCCGCCCGGATGAACTCGTAATCGATCACGTTGCCCGGCGTCGCGATCAGGGAGCCGTCCCGCAGCCAGGCGGCGTAACTGGGTCCCTCGTGCCGGCGTTCTCGTTCATGGACCAGTTCCTCGGGGACCCAAAACCGGAACCACAGGTCGTAGACGCCGTCCGGCGCCAAGGAGAGCAGTGTGAGGGCCGACATGTCGATCTTGGTCGAGAGGTCGAGCCCGCCGAACACGATCCGGCCATCCAGAGAGAGCGGAGCGTCTGCGCAGAGGTTCCATGCCTCCAATGAAATCCACCGCGTGAGCTGCTGGGTCCATCGGTCACCGTGCAGCCGGAGGAAGGTGTTGAGAAACGACGGCTGCTGTTCGGCCTGCGCGCATTGTTCCTGCAGGTATTCCCGTTTGATCGAGACCCCGAGGTTGGGGTTTGCTTTCTCCCAGGCCGCCTCGTCCCGCCAGTCATCGCCCTCGTCCATCGCGGCGATGTAGGCAAAGAACCGGTCGTCCTCGATCGCCCCTTCCAGGACCTTGACCGCGTAGTCATGCAGCTGCCAGCCAAGGGATTCGGGATCGTAGACGCCGGCCGTTGTGATCGCGATCGTCAACGGCTGCCGACGCGCTCCCTGAGCCGTCTGCAACACGTCCCAGAGCGCCCGGTCTTTGTGCGCGTGCGTCTCGTCCACGATGTTGCCGTGCGGGTTCAGGCCGTCGAGCGTGTCCGAATCCGCGCCCAGCGGCTCGAACTTGGAACCGAGCTTCAGGCAATGGATGTTGTTCCGGTAGGTCCGGAGATATTTCTTTAGGGCCGGTGACTGCTTCACCATCGCCTCGGCCGCCCCATGCACGATCTTTGCCTGGTCCTTCTTTGTGGCGCTGGCGTAGACCTCAGCCCCAGGCTCGTGATCGCCCAGGGTGAGGTAGAGTCCGATGGCGGCCGCCAGGGTGCTCTTGGCGTTCTTCCGCGCGATCTCGATATAGGCCAGGCGATACCGACGCGTCCCGTCGGCGCGGCGCCAGCCGAAGAGCACGATGACGAGCTCGCGCTGCCACACCTCGAGCACGATGGGCCGACCGGCCCACTCGCCCTTTGAGTGGCGGCAATAACGCTCCACGAACTCCACGACTCGATGGCCGGCGGCCTCGTCGAACCAGAGCTTCCGGGGGTGCCGCGTCTGCCGTGGATCCGCCGGCACACCATCCGGATAGGCGAGTGCGAGATCGCGCCGATGCCGCTCCTGGTAGAGACGCTCGTACTTCCCGATCGCTCGTGGCGGTCGGGAGGTCGGGCCCGCGGCCCGTGCCTTACGCCTCGGCGCCGCGACGGCCAAAGAGGAAGTCCTCGTCGCTGCTGGCCGGCTTCTCCGGCACGGTCAAGCCCACCATGTCGCCCGGTGTCATCCCGAATTTCCCTCCCAGTTTGCTCGCCCGATCCTGGGCCTTGAGCGCGATCGCCCGGTACCGCTCGACCTTGGTGGACTTGGGCCGCAGCTCCTTCAGCAGCTCGCTGTAGATCGCGTAGATCGCCCGTTCATGACAGTACGCCGCGAATTCCTCGGCGCTCCGGGCCGTCAGCAGTCCCTCTCGCATCAGGTCGGGCGCGAGCTTGGCCCACAGACCCTTCCCCGGCTCGCAGACCCAGTCGGGACAGGCTGCCTTCCCCCGCGGCTTGGGTTCGTTCTTGGGTAGCGTCCGATGCCCTGGATTCCCCGCAAGGAGCTTCAGCGCCGTCGGCTTCGGTGGACGACCCCGGCCCTTAGCCATTTGCGCGGTTCCCCCCGTCGACTATTTCGCGGTGGGCGCGCGGAAGT
>ERZ1292629.80-Hain-H43-01um-R1-80-length-96315-cov-11_pt1 | contig 96315 bp, 156 predicted proteins | sample MGYA00564399_ERZ1292629 | MGnify/ENA primary metagenome ERZ1292629 (study PRJEB36523, sample SAMEA6512636) | groundwater metagenome | collected 2019-01-08 | study: AquaDiva: Metagenomics assemblies of 32 groundwater samples | reverse complement strand
AACCGTAAAAAAGATAGCAAGGTCAAAAAAGGCCGGAGGGGTATCAAAGAAACGATATGGATAGAGTCTTGCCGCCTCTTCCTTCATGGGATAACGATTCGTTAACAAAAAATAAATACGATACACAGTTTATGAAGGGGTCACGAGATTTTTGGAGAGGAAATCGATTAGAACCTGTAGAAGCAAAAGAGGAGAGTGACCATAACCATATATTTAAATATACGAAAGATGGTGTTGAGTGTAGGACTTGTCGAATTGGATGGATAGGAAAAGAGTTCGAGGTTCGGGATGGATTATTGTACGTTAATAACAAACAAATAGAAGTGTGATTCTTGCCGGGAAATCCTTGTCGGCAGGGATCTCCATATTTCAACGCGGCGGTGCCCACCGCACAATAACGGGCATGAAAGGAGGTGAAATATGGCAGAACAGACGATACAAACGCAATCTCCTGTGCAAACACAGGAACCAGCGTCTCCGGCGGTGACGGAAGCGGCGCCTTTAACGGCAACGCAACCAGCTCCGCAGGGGTCAACCGTCTCTCAATCTACGCAACCCGTAGTAAGTGACAGGACCACAGAGCAATTTGAAAAATTGAAAGAGAGTAATAAGAAGTTGTTCGAAGCAAATAGGTTGCTTCAAGAAGAGTTGGCAAAGCGGGCAAAGTCAGAACAGACTTTTGCACCAATACAACAACCTTCGCAAACAACTCCCGCTCCGTCAATTGATCAATTTGTAACAGAGGATCCTGTAACAGGAGAACGGTATGTGGATCAGGAAAAGCTGATAACGGCTTTGCAGTCAGCAGATACGAAAGCAGCTCGGGCTCAAGCAGCCGTGGAAAATTACATACGTCAACAGCAAGTGCTTGATGAGGAACGACAAACGCGTGAGGCATACGATTCTCACCCGGAGGTGAATCCGAACAGCGAAAAATTTGATGTGACGGTCAGTAAAAGAACACGATCACTGCTTTTGGACTCAATGATGAATCCACAGGATTATGGCGGGCATGCGTTAAGCTTTAAAGAAGCGGCAGAGGAGGCGAAGAAACAATCGCCAGATCAGGCTAAAGTTCTTGAAAGCAAAACGCAACAGGCTCAACAGGCAGTCGAAGGAAAAGCCCAGGCAACCGCAGAGGCAACCGGAGTATCCAGCACAATAGCGCAACAGGTATCCGGTGGAGGATCTGAGGAGCTTGATACGCTTCGAAACAAAACCCGTCTTGGGCGGGGAGATGAGCAGACGTGGGCAGTTGCCCAACGACTTGCAAAGGTGACTCACACAGGGACACCAACATCTTCAACCTAAGCTAGTATGGATAAACTACACCGTCCACACTAGAAACATTCTGGTGTGAGTGGGGAGGTGAAATAAAAATATGGCAGTAGGTTTAATTACTTATCAGGATACGGGTCGTCGGGAAGATCTCCTTGACATTCTTGGAGATGTATCTCCCGATGAAACCCCGTTGTTAACGCTTTTTGCAACAAGTGGAGCAAAAGGAACATTACATGAGTGGATGAAACACAATGTGGCTCGACCAACATCTGTTCAGTCAGATGTTGAGGGTGCAGATACGACTTTTTCAGATCTTACCCAACCGACTAGAGAGAACAACGTTACACAGATTATCAAACAAGCTGTAATGGTGTCTAGAACGGAGCGCAGAGTAAACGTTGCGACTATGGGTGATCCTTACGCATTCCAGAAGGCAGATAATCTTCGAATCCTTAAGATGAAGATGGAATATGCTCTTTTGAATGCTGCGAAAGCGTCAGGTGCATCGGGTTCTGCTCGTCAGATGAATGGCATTGATGCCTTCATCACCACAAACGTCACAGCACGTAATTCAGGTACTTCTTTCTCAGAGACTGAACTTAACGACATCGTTTCGGATGTGTGGACAAACGTAGATCCAGACAAGATTTTTGACATGATACTTTGTACCTTTAAGATCAAGCAAGCAATTGCTGGATTCTCTGGAAACTCAACTCGATTCATCGATGCAACTGAGCGACGCCTTGTAAAAGATGTATTGGTATATGACTCTGCTGGTGGATCTCACAGAATCTTTGCACACAAAGACGTGAGAAACTCTGCTGGTTCAACAACTGTATATGCTTTGAGAGAAGATTTGTATAGAGTTGCTTACTTGGACAAGCCAATGTTCGAAGAGTTAGCTAAGACAGGAGATGCTGACAAGGGACACTGGGTGACTGAGTTTACTCTTGAATCTCTTGAAGAGAGAGCAAGTGCAAAGAGAACTGGATATTCCCAGACGGGATGATGTTCAGTATAAATTGAGCTAAATCGGTGGAACTCCCATTGGGACAATACCGAGGAAAGACCCGCAAGGGAATCCGTAGAGACTACACGCTCAACATAGAAGATATAGTCCGAGCTTACAGGCAACTGTAAGAGTCAGGCAGAAATGACTTGACCACTCGAAAGAGAAGTAACAAAACTGACAATCAAAATGGTTAATTCTAACCAAAACGGTTGACAAAGTTCTTTGAGTAATATATACTTTCCTTGCTGGTGAGTACCAGTAATGGGGAAGCCAGCAAGGGGTATATATGAATTTTTGTACAATAGAAAGTTGTGGAAAAACGTATTATGCAAGAGGTTGGTGTAGGATGCACTATCGTATTTTGTCGGAAGAAAACAAGAAGCGTTGGCAGAAAGTGAAGAAAGATTCAACTCTTCGCCAAAAAGCAAAAGAAGCGAATAAAAATTGGTATGAGAAGGTAAAGAATACTGAAAAATATAAAGAGTTTAATCGAAAACGATCCCATAATTACTACCATAAAAGTGAGTTTAGAAAAAAATATTTATATCAATGGAAGGAAAATTTATCAGAAGACAAAAAGAAAGAGTATCAAAAAAAAGACAATTTTTATGGGCATCGAAGAAGGGCGCAAAAAACCAATAATGGAGGAACCCACACCCTTAAAGAGTGGGAAGATTTGAAAAGATTTTATAATTATATGTGTTTATGTTGTAAAAGATTTGAGCCAGAAATTAAATTAACCGAAGACCATATCATTCCATTAAATAAACACGGAACAGATGATATAAACAATATTCAGCCATTGTGTTATAGTTGTAATTGTAGGAAATTTACGCAAATAAAAGATTATAGACCTAAATAGCTTTTGAGGCGATATACGCTAGAAGGCAACCATGAGACTCTTTAAGTAGGGATTTTTTGGTTGCCTTTTTTTATGAATAATATTGTTGCAGTAGATAATGGAAAAATACGAGGGGCAAATGATGTGGCCTTAGCTGATAAAGTGATTGAAACAAAAAATAATAAAGGTCCGTGGAATACAATTGACTTATTGGTAAATGAATGGGCAAGAACATCACCCGATGATTTTCGGGCATTTAGGGTTCAGATGGATGACTACCGATCTGGACTTTTTGATCGAAAATACGGAAGGACAGGAGATAAAGATATGGAGCGCCGTTTTACTATGGTGTTTCCAGAGAAACTTTTTTTGATGATTCGAAGTATTTACAAGGCAGAAGAACTGCCAATGGATAAAAAATTTTATAATGAGTTTTTACAAAAATACCCATTTTTTAGGGTAGCGGAAAAAACATAAAAGGAGAATATATGGCAGTTGGAATAGGGAATAGTCTTTCGACTCTTGAACGAAGCTGGTTTGCTCAGCGGGTTGCAGGCGCTGTGGGGACCACGCCTTTAAATGATATAAAGCGTCAATATTATGTGGCTCAGCTTGGCGCGGTTCCAAGCGTAAATCCATTGGATGATTTAGAAAAACGGTGGCTTAGAAAAATTATTGCCGACAATGGTGCAACGCCAAGCGGAAACGAACTTTCTAGTTTGTGGACACAAGTAGTTTCATCAGTTGTTGGTTTACGAGTGAGTAAATATATGGATGAAAATAAACAAACATATTTTAGGAATGTCGCGTGAGGGGGTGAGTTTTTATGAAGGAATTTAAAAAACCTACATCAATAAAATCAAAAAAGGGTAAATTTGCAAGCTTTCTTGCTGGATTAAAGGGAAAAAAGAAATCAAAGTAATTATTAAATGAAGTCCGAAAATGCCCATAGGACAGGCATAACGGGAAACTAAGGAGGTCTAAACATATGGCAGATATTGTATCAGTCGAGCCTAAACTAGCGCTTGGGATGATCGTCAAAGATGATTCTGAAGCCCTTTTGCTTCGAAGATGTCTTGATTCAATTAGAAAACATGTTGACGGTCTTTTTATCACCGCAACAGGTGAGCAGTGCGATGAGATAAAAAAAATTACTGAGGAATACCATGGAGTGTATTCCTACTTCAAGTGGACACGACGGTTTGATGATGCAAGAAACTTTAACGTGTCACAAATCCCCAAAGAATATCTTTATTACATTTGGTGTGATGCTGATGATGTGTGGCAAAACCCTGAACAACTTCGTCAGATTGTAAGAGAGGCTTATCTCTACAATCACTCTGCCGTATTTTTTGATTATCTGTACATGGTTGATCTAGACGAGAAGGGAAATATACGAGAAATCGTTATCGAGCACAAACGCGAGCGAATTATCAAGAACGACGGAGTGTTTAAATGGGTAGGAAAACTCCACGAGACACTTATTGAGCAGCACCAGGAAAACGTCATAAAAGTATATCGTCCAGAAATAAAGGTGGTTCATCTCACGACAACTGAGCGAGCGGATAAAAATGTTGACCGCAACATAGAGATTTTGGAACAAACCGCGAAAGACGAAAACCATAAAGACCCACGAACCGTTATGTATCTTGCAAAAGCGTATTACGATAAAGGGAAAATGTCCGTTGGAGACCCTGGAAAACAAAAAATGTATTACGAGCTTGCCGTTGCCCTTTTCCAGGAGTATCTTGTCGGATCTGGAACTCCTGGAACACCAGGTTATCAGGAGGGGTCTGGATGGAAAGAAGAACGTTCAAGCGCATGGGAATACCTTTCCGAGATTTATCGAGTATTTAATCAATATAATATAGCAACGAAGGCTATAACGAACGCCTTGATCGAGGATCCCAGATTTCCCAATTACTACATTAGTATGGCGGTCATTTGTGCATTAAAAAAAGAGTGGGATAATGCAGATGTGTGGTTAAAAATTGGGGCTAATCTCCCCATGCCGAGCACAACTATTATTTTGACCCCCCGAGACCTAAAGGCTCGGGCTTTAGAGGTAGATTTTCAAATAGCAATGGCCAAGCAGGATCTGGAGCGAGCAGAGCGATCGTCGATAAAGTTGGTAGATATATTTCCTACTATGAAAGAGGCCAAGGAACGATTGACAAAGATACAAGAACTTAAAGCGGCAAATCAAGCCGCACAATCGGTTACTTATTTGGGAAGATATTTAGAATCACAAAATGAAAAGCAAAAAATTCCTTCTCTTATTCAGGCTCTTCCGCAATCGATAGCAAATGAACAGTTTGCTTCACAAATGCGGCATCTTTATATGCCAAAGCGCATATGGGACAAAAATGAAGTAACCATCATTTGTGGTCCTGGTTTTGAAAAGTGGTCTCCAAAGAACATAAAACAGGGAATTGGGGGAAGCGAAGAGGCGGTTATTTATCTTTCCAAGGAGCTGGTAAAGCTAGGATACAAAGTAACAGTTTATGCGGACCCACAAGACGATGCTGGGGAGTATGATGGTGTGACGTATCTTCCGTGGTACGAGCTTAACGTAAAGGATGAATTTAATATTCTCATTGTGTGGAGAGCTATAGGATTTGTTGATACGAACTTTACAGCACGAAAGACTTATTTGTGGATGCACGATATCCCCACAAATCCGAGCTTTACGGAAGAGAGAATGAAGAAGATTGATAAAATTTTTGTACTTTCTAACTTCCATAAGAGCTTGTTAAAAATGTATAAAGATGGAAAATTAGTAGATATTCCAGAGGATAAGGTAATGATCACATCCAATGGAATTGTTCCTACTATTTTAAACAAAAAATGGCAACGGGATCCACATAAGCTCGTGTATACCTCAAGCTATGATAGGGGATTGTTGTATCTCTTGCATATGTGGCCAGCCATCAAAAAAGAAGTTCCCGCCGCACACCTGGAGATTTTTTATGGGTGGAATTTATATGACATTGCCCATGCAAATAATCCAGCAAGAGCTCGTTGGAAGGCTCAAGTACAACAACTAATGACACAAGACGGTGTGACAGATCATGGAAGAATTGGGCACGCTGAGCTTAATAAGGAGGTGGCTACTGCTAGTATTTGGGCTTATCCGTCTTCGTTTGAGGAGATAAGTTGTATTAGTGCTATGCGCGCACAAGCGCTTGGAGCAGTTCCCATTGTGACAAACTACGCTGCCTTGAGAGAAACGGTGCAACACGGGATTAAGGTTAATATGGATATTACGACAGAAGAGGGGCAGGCTGAATATCAAAAAGAGTTGATTGCCATGCTTAAGGACCCAAAAAAGCAAGATGAAATCAGAAAACCAATGATGGAGTTTGCCCAAAAAGAATTCCTTTGGGACACAGTGGCTAAAAACTGGAAAAGTGAATTTGATCGTGAGAAAGAACATCCTGTTATTAAAGAAGAAATGGTTGCATTACCATCTAATGCAACAATGGTAGTTTAGGAGGTGAATAAATTTGGCTCAATTTGTACAAAATCATCCGAAAGGAAAATGTAAAACATGCGGAAAAGAGATTGTTGTTCGATCCACAAGAGGAACCGGATCGGAAGGTTATTGCTCTCGTACGTGTTGGTCTATGAGAAAGTTCGAAAAGCGATATGTGGGGGCTCGTTCAGGAGAACATGATCGTCCAGCGAACATTTTAGATAAAACGAAAAAGTTATGAAGACGCTTATTATCGGATTTAATACAGAGAAAGGACAACTAATCTCTAATTTTTTAGTAAATAGAGGGGTGTCTGTTTCCGTTGCCGATAATAGAACGGATCAACAGGCAAAAGAAATTCAGGGAATAGATACTGTTTTTAATCTTAATCCAAAGCACAAAGACAGTTTATGGCTTATGTTCGCAATGGCAAAGCCAGATGCTCTTGTTTATTGCGAACGAAAAGAGGATTACATTGGTTTTCGAAACGCAATTTTCATTGCAGTGAAAAACAAAATATCAAAAATCGTACTTGTAATAAACGAGGAAATAAACGAAATTCAAACGATTTCTCAATTAGAAACTCAGGCAATGATAACAGCGCTAAGCATTATAGCCAAGGACACGTTAACAAAGTGGCGGGTGGTTCATCAAGACGATAATTTGTTAAAAGAAATAAAACACTTTCTCATTGGAGACAGGGAGGAAACATTATGAAGATTTGTTTTCTTGTCGAATTGCCGAATTGGGAATCGTGGGATGATGGACTTCGTGGGGCAATGCAAGTACTTGAAAAAGAGCATGAGGTTTGTTATCACCTTGATGGGTTTCGACATAATCACGAGCCAGACCTTCTCATGTGTTGGGGTGGTACTTTGTCTAAAACATATAAGGAAGGATTAGAATATAATGGGAAAAAAGCACTCTTTTTTGCTGGTGGTCCACGAGAAAAAGATCTTTTTGCCCCATATGATGTAGTGTTCTTTGAAAATCAGTTGCACACAGATGAGGTAAAACGATGGGGAATTAATTGTTTTACCGCGTTTGGGACAAACACAAAGATTTTTTATCCGATGCAACAACCAAAATTTTTTGATGTTATTTATCCTGCTGCATTTGGACTTTGGAAACGAAAAGATTTATTTGCAGAGTCAGTACGAGGTTTGAAAGCATTGTCGTTGGGGAATATCCAATGCCATGAGATGCAGTGTTGGGATACCTGCGTAGAAAATGGGGTTGCTGTCTCAGCAGATGTCCCGCAGTCACGGTTGCCATATTTCATGGCTATGAGTAAAACAGTCGTTGTGCTTCCTGTTCCAGAGATAGGATGCCAACGGACAGTGCTTGAGGCAATGGCAATGAATATTCCGGTTATTGTTCCTACGGATGCACCACTTGTATTGGAGTTTGCAAAAAAAGGACATGGAATTATTGTTGACCCAAATCCTATATCTATACGAGATGCTATTTTGAACGCTCCGAAGGAAAATAAAGAGGGATATGATTACATTCAGAGAGAAATGACGGAAGAACATTATGCGGAGAGGATTAAGAAGGGGTTGGAGGTTTTATGAATTCCTTAGAAAAAAGAATTTTAGATATAAGCTATCGTAAAAAATTGGCGCATATCGGTAGTTCCCTTTGTGCGGTTAATATAATTGACCATATATATTCAATTAAAAAACCAGATGAAAAATTTGTTCTTTCTCAGGGACACGCAGGATTATCGCTCTATGTGGTGCTTGAGAAGTATGGATTTGGAGATGCGGAAAAGTTTTTTGAAAAAAGTGGAGTTCATGCTACTCGCATGGAACATATAAATTGTTCAACGGGAAGTCTTGGACACGGATTGCCAGTTGCGTTGGGAATGGCTTTGGCTGATAGAACAAAACGAGTATTTTGTCTTGTATCAGATGGGGAATGTATGGAGGGGTCAATTTGGGAGACACTTCGGCTTATTGAGGAAACAAAAGCAACAAATTTACATGTGTTTTTCAATATAAACGGTTGGGGTGGATATAAAGCGATAAATACCCACTCTCTTTATTCAAAATTAAATGCATATCATGTGAAAAAAACAATCGTATTTACTCAAATACCGCAGATGCCTGGGCTGGAGGCGCATTATGTGGTACTAGACCGAAAAACTTATGAGAAACTCATTCGCAACTAGCCTTTATCAGCAGATGAAAGAAAACGAGAGCATATTTTTGCTTACTGGGGGCGTGGGTTACGGAGTGTTGGATAAAATTTTTCATGATTTTCCACAAAGAACAACGGATTGTGAGGCAAGCGAATCGGCAATGGTGGATATTGCAGTAGGACTTGCACTTTCTGGAAAAATTCCATTCGTTTATTTCATAACGCCTCATATTTATCGAGCATTTGAAGGTATAAGGAATTATTTGAATCACGAAAAAATTCCCGTGAAACTTGTTGGGGTGGGTCGTGATCGGGATTACGGTGCTTTGGGATTCACGCACTTTGCAGAAGATGATAAAGAGGTATTTGGGTTATTTCCTAATATTGTTATGTTTCGTCCTGAGAAAAAAGAGGAAATTCCATTCATGGTAGAAACAATGATTACCAATAATCAACCCTGTTATATAAATTTACGGAGGTAAATATGAATAAACCAATGTTTTCAATCTTAATTACGACGAAAGATAGACTCGATGCTCTCAAACGACTTATTGAGTCTATTGAGAAGTTTACCGAAGGCTATGAGTTGATTGTGGTAAACGACGCGTCGACAGATGGCACATTGGAGTGGTTAGCCAAGCAATCGATTCGCTACAGTCAATACAGAGGCCCACAGGCATATCAGAGCATCTCGTATACCGCCTCTATTCCTGTGGCTACCGCATGGAATCTGGGGTGTGAAGTTGCTCGTGGTGAATTTATTCAGATTTTGAACGATGATATGGAAGTTACAGAAGGATGGCTTGAACAACAAAAGCAATTATATGACTACTTAACCAACTCTGGTAGGAAAGTCGGAGTGATGGCAGCGAAACTTTTACGGGGAGATGAGATATTGTCTCGGGGAGGGGCATTTCGGGGTACACAACTTGTCCCCGTTCCTCCACCAGAAGAAGTTAAACCAGTGTCATATTCTAATACGCCTTTTCTAAGAAGAGAGTTATGGAAAAAGGTTGGAGGATTTACCGCCCACGCACAAATGTATTATGAGGACGCGGATATGGGGTTGGTGCTTCAATCGTTGGGATATACGAATTACTACAACCCGCTTTCTATCATTCGGCATAAAACCCTCGGATTTCTTCCCGAACACGGCGAAATAGAATATAAGCGTCGTCAACATAATGAGAACATCATTCAAGCGCAAGCCCGCGAGAGTTTTATGAAGAAATGGGAGCACTATCTCCTAACAGAACATGAAAACATCTATTAAAAAAGACATCTGGATATCGAAATCCATATATGGCAAAGAAGAAAAGGATGCAGTTATGCGTGTCCTTGACTCTGGATGGCTTGGGATTAGTAAAGAAAGTTCAAAATTTGAACAATCTATGGCGGATTATATTGGGGTAAAACATGCGATGTTTGTTAACTCGGGCTCATCTGCTCTTTTATTGGGATTAAAAGCCTTTGATATTCCAAGAGGAGCGGAAGTCATTACGTGTGCCGCAGGTTTCCCATCCACGCTTAATCCGATTCTCCATTGTGGATTTACTCCTGTACTAGTTGACTGTGAATTGGATACTTACAATATTGATCCAAAAGAGGTAGAAAAGGCAATTTCTTCAAAAACGGCAGCAATTGTCTTTGCTCATGCCGCTGGGAATGTGTGCGACATGAAAAATTTAGGTCCAATACTTGAAAAGTATCCGTCGGTTGAGGACGCGTGCGACACACTAGGAGGAAGATATAAAGAGAAAATGGTCGGGTCGTTTGGCACCGTTTCTGCTTTTTCATTTTTTGCTTCCCATCATATTACGGGTGCGGGTGGTGGAGGAATGGCTTTAACAAATGATCAACGCGTGATGACGCGAATGTTTTCTCTGCGAGATTGGGGAAAGCGTTATATTCAACCAGGATATTATCAAAGAAACTTTTCTGCGTATGATACGGATATTGATGGAGTTCCATACGATATTTCTTATTCATACGATACGATTGGATATAACATGAAACTTATTGAGGTTGGGGCAGCATTTGCAAACGAACAATTTAAAAGACTTCCATCTTTTATAGAAAAGAGAAACCAAAATCACGCGTATTTGATGGATTATTTCTTCAATAAAAAGAAATACCAAAAATTCTTTATTCCACCACGAGTATATCCAGATCATGTCCCGTCTCAATTCTTCTTTGTTTTTATTTTACGAGACGGTGTTTCTTTTTCAAGAAAACAGTTTGGTATGTATCTAGAAGAGCATGGAATTCATACGCGTCCATTTTTTGCTGGAAATATTATCCGTCAACCAGCTTTAAAAGATATTCCGACAAGAATTGTTGGAGATCTTAAAAATTCAAATAAATTGATGGAAGACGGTTTGATGATTGGTGTTCATCCAGGAATTACAGAAGAGGACTTACAATATATTACAAAAACAGTTGATAAATTTTTGGAGGCAAAATGATAGTTACCGCTGGAACTAGTACGGGGAAATGGGAAGAAAAATATGTAGTAGATGCCGTACGCCACCTTGGAGAACCAGAGAAATTTAATTTCTATATAAAAGAGTTCGAAAGACGATTCGCAGAATATATTGGTGTAAAATACGCAGTCGCGACAGTGAATGGAACCGGCGCACTCCACACGGGACTTTTAGCGCTAGGGGTTGGAAAAGGAGACGAGGTTATCCTTCCCGACATGACCTATATTGCCTGTGCCAATGTTATCGCATATACAGGCGCTAAACCAGTATTTGTTGATATTAATCCTTTAACGTGGTGTATTGATCCAGAAAGTATTAAAAAAGCAATTACAAAGAGAACGAAAGCTATTATGCCTGTTTGGATGTATGGGAACGCTCCAGACATGGGAAAAATAAAAGAAGTGGTGGGAGATATTCCAATTATTGAAGACTCCTGTCCAGCAGTAGGATCATATTGTGGATCCGATCATGCAGGAACAATAGGTGACATTGGGTGTTTTTCGTTTCAAGGAGCGAAACTTCTTGCTATTGGTGAAGGAGGAATGCTCGTGACAAACGATAAAAAAATATACGACAAAGCTAAATTATTTGTTGACATGTATACGGTAAAAGAATTTTGGCAAACTAAAATTGGATACATGTATGAGATGAATAACGTTTCTGCCGCAGTTGGACTTGGACAACTAGAACACGTTAATGAGTTATTAATTAAAAAACAACTAATTTTTCAATGGTATGAAGAAGAGCTTTCTTCTCTCTATCCTATGAATTTTTGTGAGTTTGGAGACACAATAAATTATTGGATGTCATCAATCGTGGTCCCAAATAGAACCTATCGAAAAAAGCTTCGAGAATATCTAAAAAACAATGGGATAGACACGAGACCATTTTTCTATCCGATATCCATGATGCGTATGTATGAAAGTAGATATGAAAATCCAATAAGTCATAAAATAGGTTTAACGGGTATTAATCTTCCAAGTACGGTTCGTTTATTAGAACAGGAGGTTAAACATGTTTCTTCCGTCATCAAGTATTTTGCAAATCATAACGCCAAACGTTCTTTGTGATAGAAAAGCGGTTTTACAGTTAATGCGTTGGAGAATCAAAAACCAAAATTTTTATGCAACGCAACCAAAAGTGACCGAAAGAAGTTTTCGTCATTGGTTGAAACAGTATGTGTTTTCTTTGCCAAAATTATTGTTTTGGGTTACTGACAAAGAAGGAAATCCTCTTGGCCACATAGGCATACGATTTTGGGAAAAATATTGTGAGATTGATAATGTATCAAGGGGAGAAAAACAAGGTAAGGGGCGAATGGGAGAAGCATTAAATGTTTTAGTGCGATGGATACAGGAAAATACACCATATAAAGAAATATCATTGAGGGTAATCTCAAGCAACGTTCATGCGATAGATTTTTATCAAAAACATGGATTTATTTCAGTTCGAAGAACGGTTATTCATAAAGATAGTCCGTTGAGATTTTTAAAAATGAAATATGAATATTAGCATCCACAGCGATCGTTTAGATTTACATTTGGCGGTCTCACTCTATATAGCTGCTACCCAAATACGGGGAGTGCATATTGTTCCGCCAGATGAGGCAGATTTGGTTATTAATGTAGATTCAATTCATAATACTGGTCTTGTTCGTGGGAAAAAAACTGCGTACTATGAATCTGACGACAATCTACATCAAGGGAAGAATCTACAGTATTACAACGTAGATCTTCTTTATATTATTTCAAAAGCCAATCTTCCTCTTTATCCTCATGGAACACGATGGTTGCCAGCGGCAATGGAACCGACGATTCACTACCATTGGCCATTTGGAGAAACGTATGACATGGTATTTATTGGTCAGACGGAGCATAACGCGTGTTATACATACCGAAAACAGGTTCTAGATACGCTTAGGCCAAAATTTAATATGCTGATGGAGCATTGCCAGCCACAGGATTATCCAAAGCGTTTGTCACAGGCAAAAATTCGGCTGAATGTTATGCCGCGAGTAGAGAATAATCCTCCGCTTATTATTACAAGGTTTTACGAATCAATGGGAATTGGGTTCACGTTAAACGATTATCATGATAGTCTAGACGACATAGCAACCGAAGGAAAACACTATGTGGGATTTAATACACCAGAAGATGCTACAGAAAAAGCGCGATTTTATCTTGCAAACGAAAGCGAACGAGAAAAAATTGGGCAGGCAGGTAAATGGTTGGTTTTAAATGAACACACATGGAAACACCGATTGTTAACTATTTTAGAAGATTATGAAAAACTCTAAAATTTTACTTACGGGATCTTTTGGGTTTTTGGGATCACATCTTGTCCCTCTCCTCAACGGACACAACTTGATTCTCCCACGATCTTCAGATTATGATCTACGGGAACAAATACAAGTGAGAAAACTTCTTTGGCACACCACTCCAGACGTTGTTATTCACCTTGCTGCTCACGTGGGAGGAATAGGGCTTAATCAGGTTGCGCCTGCAGAACTGTTTTATGATAACGCGATTATGGGTATTATGCTTATGCACGAATCACGAAAAGCAGGTGTTAAAAAGTTTGTGCAAATAGGAACAATCTGTGCATATCCAAAAAATACACCAACTCCGTTTAAAGAAGAAGAGTTATGGAATGGATATCCAGAGGATACAAACGCTCCATATGGACTAGCAAAGAAAATGCTTCTTGTTCAGGCTCAAGCATATCGAAAGCAATATGGATTTAATGCTATTTATCTTCTTCCTGTAAACCTGTATGGTCCAGGAGATAACTTCAAAGAAGACTCTTCCCACGTCATTCCCGCTCTTATTAAAAAATTTGTGTTAGCAAAAGAAGAGCGTAAGCAAAGTGTGACCGTATGGGGAACTGGTAATCCAACGAGAGAGTTTCTCTATGTAGAAGATGCCGCACGAGCAGTAGTGATGGCCATGGAAAAGCACGATAAGCCTGAACCAATTAATCTTGGGTCGGGAAATGAAATATCAATTCGGGAATTGGCCTTTTTAATTCAACGAAGAACGGGATATAAAGGAAAAGTTCTTTTTGACCCATCGAAACCAGACGGACAACCACGACGACGACTGGATGTTTCGCGGGCGAAGAAATTATTTGGATTCGAAGCAAAAACAGATTTTGATAAAGGACTTACCGAAACTATCGAATGGTATAAAAAATCGATTGGATTACTTTGAGAGGAGGTGAGTGTACATGATGCAATTAGAACTAAAATCATTTATAGATCTTAATACTTTAGTGAATTCTCTTGTTGTGGCGGTGCAGGCACACATTTTATCTCAGGAACAAGCACAGGGAGCATTAAAAGATCAATTATATGAATCTGGTTTATTGAAGCGGCCACTCGCTTTTGTGAAACCTGAAAAAACAGAAACAAAGAAAAAAGAGTAAAATAGACAATATAGAAAGGTGGTGAAAATATATGGCAATGTGCGTAATTAAAATTTTTTATCCAAATAGTGAGAATTGGCAGGTGGGAGATTTGGTGGAAATTTCCAACCCTACAAAGTTAATCGAAGAGGGAAAAGTGGAGTTATATGTTCCAGAATTAGAGGTCACGGAAACTATTTTTGTGGGAGAAGCAAAACCTACCAAAAAGACTATTAAAAAACAGAATAAGAAATCAGGGAAAAAATAAAAAACAAAATTGAAAGGAGGTGAATCATGCCCATTTGTAAAATATTAGTAGATTATGATAATACAGCGCGTTGGGTTAAGGGTGATGTGGTAGACATAACTGATCCAAAACAATTAATAAAAGAGGGAAAAGTTGTGCTTCTTAATGAAAAAGGAGAAGAAATTGCTCCGCCAGGAACTCGTATGAAATGTCCGATTTGCATTTTTGAAACGGAGGTTCCCGTTGAGTTGGCACATCATATTTTAGGAAGTCATTCAGAAAAAGAAACAGTACCTCCTAAGACAGCTGATGCTATGAGACAGCAGAGGATAGATAATTTAGAGAAAGCTCGTGCTGCGAGAAAATTAAAACAGCTTCAGAGAAATGTAAAAGAAAAAGAAAAGTTAGCGCAGGTCGCACTAGACGCAGCGTTGGAATCGGTTAAATCACAGTAACATGGACATTTCGATCATAAGCCCTTCGGTGAGACCCGAAATGCTTGATATAGTGTTTCGTTGTCTCAAAAAACAGACATTCCCGCGTGATAGGTGGGAGTGGATTTGTGGGACACCCTTTGAATATAAAAATTCTGACGTTTGGGTGAAAGATCCAGGAAAAAAAGAGGGGGACTTCTATAGTTTGGCAAAAACATATAACGCCATGTTGCGGGTGGCGAAGGGTGAGTTGATTATTAGCTTGCAGGATGGAATATGGATTCCACCTGATACGCTTCAACATTTTTGGGATTTATATGAAGCAAATCCTAGGGCGTGTGTTGGCGCAATCGGAGATCAATACGAAAAACTTGACGAATTTGGTAAACCCACGATATGCTATTGGCAAGACCCGAGAAAAAGAAGAGATCATGGAGATTTTTATCAATGTTTTCCAATAGATATTGAATTCACTCTCTGTGCGATACCGAGAAAGGCGTTTTTTGATGTGGGCGGACTTGATGAAATTTACGATCAGGGGTGTGCGGTTGTGGAAAAGGAACTTTGTTTACGGATGGATAAGTTGGGATATAGACCCTACTTGGATCAAGGGTTAGAATATAGGGCATTGCATCACCCGCGTCTCACATCCGATTGGGATAAATATTATGATATTGCATGTAATCTTTGGGGGGAACACGTCTTAGAAATTAATCAAGGGAAAAGGTTAAAATTAAACTATTTATAGAGGAGGTGAAAAATATTATGGATGGAATGGATAAAATGATGATGGATATGGACGATTGTAAAAGACAAATTAAAAATCTTAATAAAAAAATGGATGCAGTTGCGGCCTATTTAAAAATGGCTTTCAAATATAATTCAGATTCTTTTGAAATGGTAAAACCAGAAGATTTAACAAAAGAAATGCAAGCACCAATATAAGTTCAATAAGGGGGTGAGTTTTTATGGTAAAATCAAAATATTCCCCATGGGTTGGGAATAAAATAGACCAGATTATGACGGAGGGAATTCGCCGAAATACTCGAAAACCAGTCTCTAAAACCAATAAGAGAAGAAAAGTTTCTCAAAAGCAGGCAATTGCTGTTGCAATTTCAATGGCTCAACGAAAAGGGTATAAAACACCCCCAAAGAGTCCGTGGCCGGCTTGACAAGTCTGGGTGAGTTTAGTATTCTATTTATAACATAGTCTCGAGGCGGAAAAACCGATACAGACCACTCATTGTTGTTGTGACGTTAGTGGTCTTTTTTTTATGGAAGATACTACTACACCATCTACTACACAAAAACAGGTTTTTGACCAAGTAGCGGAGGATAAAGATAACTCCGTAATAAAAAATAGTCCGTGGTCATCATCAGAATACTCTTCTCCAACAGATTTATGGGGAGATCAACGTTTTAATCCCCTTTTTTTAAAAATAGCAGATTATTTTGATATTGACCAAAAAGAATATTCAAAAGCACAAGGAAAAATTACTGCAATTTTAGATTGGGCTTCTCATGAGACTGGATCAAAAGATGGAGCAGATATTTTGCTTAAGATTGCAGAAGCGTCAAAAAAAATACAATCTCCTGCGTGGGGAGAAAGAAGATACGCAATTTTGTACCGATATATAAAGTTGGCTGAAAAAAAGATTCCTGTTGAAAAACAGATTAACCAATTGGAAAAAGAGAAAGAAAATATTCAAAAAGAAATGAAAGCATACGAATATGGCACTTCCTAAAAATCTTGACCAATTAGAACGGACAAAATTTGTTGAAGACTCAAGTGGTAAAGTTGCTGTAAACACAGTTATTAGTACTGGAGATATCCAAATCGGTGCCGTGGAAATAAAAGATGGGACAAGTGATACAAGAGCTGGCGTAAGTTCACTAGGACTTGCAGTCGATCCACAACCTCTTACGGTAATTTATAACAACACCCACACCGTCCCCACGGTAACCGCAGATGCCATTGCTACTACCCAAATAGTTCATTCAGTAACAGTTAAATCCCTTTCCACCAATACGGTGGCGGTTTATTTGGGAGGAATAGGAGTTACAATCACCACTGGATTTGAACTTCTTCCTGGCGAAAGTATTAGCCTTGATATATCCGACTTAGCAACAATATTTTGTATCAGTGGGAGTGCTACGCAAGTTATCAGATATATTGCACTATGAAAAAACTAGGTTTTCCAAAAAGAATTTTTACAACGGTTACAGATACATCCATGTTTATGTTTAGACGGTTTTTGTCCCTTGGGGAAATGGTAGTGCAATTCAGGATGTTCTCTAATATGAAGTCCGTTATGGATGGTGTCGGACAGAAGTTGAAGGTTCTCAATCCTATTATCAATTCTGTCACCATTTATATGGTGAATATGTTCAGTTTTTTTAAGTTTTCTCCTAAGTTTTTTCTCCATAAGGTAATGATGATAAAGTTGCTGTCTTATAACTCCAGTTCCAATGTGGATAGTAATATATCCTTGAGTAGTATGAGAGAACCCTCCTTTCCAAAGCGGACTATCTTTTCCAGATGGAGTAATCACATGACTCCTATCTACATGATATCTCTTTCCCTTGTTCCAAGACTTATGGCCTTTTTTGAAACAACCTTTATTCATAGATACAAGTATTTTAACATAACTGGATAAATATGACAAGAACAAAACATAATATAGGAGTTAGCACTCTCGACAATAGATACCTCAAACTTGACGGCTCAAACGACCCCATCACTGGTGCTTTAGGTATCAATGTAAACTCCACTACCGCCCTTTTAGTAGAACAAACAGGAGTAAAGAGTAATGTATTGGTGGTGGATACGACAAATGGGAGGGTGGGGATAAATAAGGTTCCAACAGTACCCTTTGACCTTGCGGGTGCTTTTTCTCTATCAGGGCAGTTGACCTCTACCTTAGCAATCGGGACTTCGCCGTTTTCGGTTACATCAACTACAGTAAACACTAATCTAAATGCTGACCTTGTGGATGGGATGCACGTAGTCGGAAGCGGACTTACTTTAACTGTTCCTGCAACGGGTACAGCAGCCTTATTGGCTGTTGCTAATGTGTTTACGGCAATTCAGGCGGTAAACATTAGCTCTACAACAGCATTCAAGGTAGACCAATCAGGCAATAATGCTTTTGTTGTTGATACAACAAATAAAAGAATCGGAATTGGAACTACTCCGTCTTTTAGACTTCATGCGTTGAATACCCTGGATGGTTCAGACTACTACTATATCAAAAACGATAGTACTGGGATCAATGCAATTGCTGGTTTCGCTGCAGTGGGGAATGTGGCTGGTGTAGTATTCAGGACATTTGGAAGTAATTACGCTGGAAGTGCAGGAGCGGCGTATGCTAATTCGGGACAAATTAGAACCGACTTTGGACTTACTAACGGCTTTTTCTTCTCTACAGGAGGTACAACAGCTCCTATTCATTTTGCGGTATTTGATATTGAGATATGTTTATTTTCTCCCGTCACCAATACCGTCTTAATGACCCCATACTCTGCTTCCGTAAAAGGCTTGGTTTTGCGGGGAAAAGCCTCACAAACAGCAAATCTACAAGAATGGCAAAATAGCAGCTCAACGATTTTGACATACATTGAGCCAGATGGAGAAATCGTCATTGCTCAAGACTCCAAAGCCCTCAAATTGGGAACAGGCCTTGACGCCACCATCCTCTATGACGGAACAAACTTAGTCATCAATCCTAAAGTAGTGGGAACTGGAGTTTTATCCGTACTTGGCGATATTAGTTTATTGGATGAGGATATTATTTTAGGGACAACAACAGGAAGCCAGATAGGTACTGCGGTTGGGCAAAAACTTGCTTTTCATGGCAGTGCCCCAGTAGTCCAAAGAACGGGAGCGGCACAAGCGGCGGTGGCTACGACTGCAAGTACGCAAACTACCCCGTTTGGATATACAACTGCCGCACAGGCAGATGGGATTATAACTTTATTAAATGAAATTAGAGCGACTCTTGTTGAAAAGGGTATAATGAAAGGAAGTGCATAAATTATGGACACAATAACATTCAAAATAAACGTACCGACAGGGAAGACACAAGAGATACTTGACGATTTTTGTGAATATCACGGGTATACCGATACTATCCAAGACCCAATAGACGAGACAAAAACCATTCCTAATCCCGTAACGAAAGCGGTATATGCAAAGTCAAAAATAGCGGGATTTATCAAGGAAAGTATCAAAGCCTATCGTTGCAATTTGGCGATAAATACGGCAAGGACAACAAAATCAGCCGAAGTTGAAGCATTAGAAGTTAGTTAAGAAAGAAAGGAAGTGATTTTTAATGAACGATAAAGCATCACAGTCACAGTCTGAAGAGGAGAAGGCAAAAATTTTCATCTCTGAATACAAATCTCTTTGTGAGAAATTCCAATTTAGATTGGTTATTACACCTGTTTGGGTGGCAACAAATCATGGAAGTTTTGAAATGACTCTCCAACAAAGCGTGGAAAGAGTGTTAAACAGAAAAGAAGAAAACTTGACAAGCTAAGCCAATTTTGTTTTAATGGATAAGTAACATATTCTTTTAAGCGGTAATTCGCTCGAAGATGCCAAGTTGGTTGCGTTTTTACGCAAAAACTTGGCTTTTTTAGTGCAAATTACACAAAAGAAGGGGGTGATAATTATGGGAGACGCACAAACATGGAATAATATGGATGATCGAGAGAAACAATCTCTCGTGAATTCCTTACGAAAACAGGCAGACGATACGGGTACATTCGTTGATGTTTCAGGAGACACAATGACGGGAACGCTTGAAGTGCCTGGATTTATTGCAACAAGCACGGCGTCACTGGCAGCAGTTCGAGTGACAAATCAAATTATCGGTTCTACACTAAACCTTAGTGGAGCTGCTACTCTTACTGGGCCTACCCAGTTTACAAATGAGTTGAGATCAACAACATTGGTAAATAGTGGGAATGCAACGATTACGGGGAATCTTGACGTAGCAACAAAAGTAACAATCGCAGCAAACGCAAGCGGAACAAATCCGCTTACTGTGCAACACGTGAGTACAGTAATAGGTGGACCAACGATTGCGCCAATTGTGGTAATTGCTTCAGCAGCAAGTCAGGCATTTATGGACTTCAGAGGTGCAGTTATTTCAACGGCGTCATTGGCTTTAACTGGAGCAAACGTTGTTGGATTAGTGAGAGTGTGGTTCCAAGGAGCAGCAGGAAATGCGGCAGGATGGCTACCAATATTTAAAGACGCGATAGCATTGTAATTTTTTGTATTTTTATCGATAAAAGAATGGAGGTGGAATAAATTATGGCAAATTTAGTAAATATTTGGTCAGAAACATTTGCGGATGTCATTGGGGATGATTCAAGTCCTACGTTGGCGTTGAAAAATACGTCAACTGGAGTTGGTCTTTTGGTGGACACTAACGTTACGTCTGGTACGGGTGCTGCTATTGACGCAATTTCAGCAAACACAACGTATGCAAACCGTATGAGAAGCGCAGCGAGTGCTGCCCCAGCGTTAACGCTTGAACATTCAGTCATCAACGGTCCTACGACCGCTGTTTTGAGAATGGTCGCATCTGGAGCTTCTGTTCCATTCTTTGACTTCCGAGGAGCAGTTGCTTCTACGGCATCATTGGGTGTGACGGGTGCAAACGTTGCTGGGTTGATTCGTGTTTGGTATCAGGGATCTGGTGGAAACAACCAGGGATGGATGCCTATCTACAACGCGGCAGTAGCATTGTAAGAGTAAATGGGAATCCCCCTATAACGGGAGGGTTGTAGGGGGTATCCTGGGGCGAAGGTTGCCTGTTCCAATTTTCGCCCCGATAAAATAATAATGTCATCAACGTTAAACACATTACAGCAAGATATAGCGAGCGTAGTCGATCAATCTACCACGGTTCCGACTGCGGGTGGGGATGAGTGGAATCTACGAAAGAGTTGGATTAATCGCTCTATAGAAGAATATGGTCATGCCTACGATTGGGAGGCATTGAGGAAGGTTGCGTTTCCAGGAATAACCGGAGTCTCACAGGGTTCTATTTCTCTCCCATTAGAATTTCGAAAAATGGCAAGAATGCCTGTGTATCATTCTAGTGGGGTGTCTGGAGGGGAGGAGTGGTCAGAAATACTTCCTGAAGAAATAGGGCGGTTTGAGTCAACAGATAAATATTTTTATTTACTTGGGGATAGGGGAAATGGGTACACCATGGTGTGGAATCCTGCAACAATTGCATCTGGGGCATCGATGATGCTTACCTATTTTTCATTCCCAACTTCTCTTTCGTCTCCAGCGAATGTTTTGGCAATGGAGAATCCTGAGTTTGTGATTAATCGGACGATTGCATATATTTTTGAAGCCCGTTCTGATGCAAGATTTCAAGGATTTGAGGCACGGGCGAGAGAAAACCTCTTGCAGATGATTGATGCTCAAAATGATAAGGGGGCAGCATTTGGAACCAACGCGTACGTAAAAACACAGGAGCAAAAATACTATGGGTTTAGGATAGGTAGAGATTAACTATGTATGATCGGACCATTAAAAATACCTCGTTACGACCCGCCAAAACAATCTCAAATTTCTTGGGATGGGTTTCGAGGTGGATTAAATCTTTTTTTGCGCCAGACAGAATTACAGGGAAACGAACTCGCTCAGGCAGATAATCTAATGCTTGTTGGATTGGGGGTTCCAACAAAACGGTGGGGAACACAAGACTATTTTTTATCTGGGTCTACAGGATATGGAAGAGGGTTGGTTGAGGCAAAGTCAATAGCAAACACAAGAGAAATTTTAGCAATGACGGATTGGGGATATTTGACAAAGAAAAATGGAGCTTCTTATACGGTTATTACGGGGGCATCATGGCCATCTGGCTATAACTTAGAAGGAGCGCAACTTGACAATAAGGTATACTTTGTGAATTCGCAGAAACCATTTGTGAAATATGATTTCACGTCGCTTGTCCCGTTTACGGCCCTAAGCACGCCAACAAACGCACAAGCAACAAATATTTCTGGGGCAACGGGTCTCACAACCTGGAGTTGGAGAGTGTCCGCAATATCAAAAACAGGTGAAACATTGGCATCGACTGCTATTTCTCTTGCAAGTATGCCACAGGTTTTGAGTGACACACTTGTTCGAGTGACATGGAATACGGTATCTGCGGCTTCTGGAACCCTTCAGGGATATAACGTGTATCGAGGGGCATTAGGAGACGAAACGTGGTTGGCGAAGGTTGACGATGTGACAACGAGATATGATGATTCTGGAGTTGCAGCATCTCAACTTACATTGCCACCAACCGCGGATACGACAGATGGACCAAAGGCAAAATATATTATACGGTTTGAGGATCGGCTTATATTAGCGGGAATTGATGGGGCTCCAACAAAGGTGTTTATTTCGGGAAGAGTTCCATATCATGAGCGTTTTGATGCATCGGGAGGAGGAGGGTATGTGTATGTCGATCCAGATACGGGGGATAACATTACTGGACTTGGAGTGTGGAGGGGAAAAATTATCGTCTTTAAAGAGAATTCTGTGTGGCAAGTTGCTCTTTCAACAACGACGGTGGGAAATTTTGCATTACTTGTTCCTTCTTACCAATTGATAACAGCATCACAAGGATGCTCAAGTCACAGAACAGTGACAGCGGTTAATAATGATTTGTTTTTTGCCAATAGACGAGGAATTTTTGTTCTTGGCCAACAACCAAATGTTGCAGGAGAGCAATTATGGACGAATGAGTTATCGGCAAAAATCAGACCATTTTTTGATAGCCTAACACAAACGGATTTGGAGAATGCGTGCGCGGAATACTTTGATTATAAATATATCATGGCATTCCCCACGTCAAAGAAAGCAATTATTTTTGATCGGGAAAGAGGAGCATTTATGGGGCCATGGTTTACAGCATTTGGGATTAATAAACTTGAGAGAATTACGGATAGTAGCGGGGTAGAAAGATTATTAGCAATAGATTCAACAGATTCATATGTGAGTGAATTTTCAAAGACGCTCACGGATGATAAGGGAATAGCATATTCAACGCTTTTAAAAACAAAGAAAGAGGATTTTGGCGATTGGACGCTTTTTAAGACTATTAATGAATTGTATACAAACTTTAGAAATGTGTATGGTAGTGTCGCGGTAAACTTATATCTTGAGGAAAGAAGCGGATCAACATTTACGGCAAAGTCATTTAGCATATCGAGTCGTCAATCAACAAGTGGATGGGGAGTAGATCCCCTAGGAACAGCAGAATGGGGATTAAGTACGGTTGACGCAGATGCATCGTCGGAAGAAATTTTGAGAAAAGCATTGTTGTATAAAACAGCGAGGACGATGCAAGTTGAAGTCACAACATCAAATAAAGCAGATAATTATGAATTATTGAGAATAAAAGCATTTGCAGTACCACAAGGTAGAGGAAGCTCTCCTTCGGACTGGATTGTTTAAAATATATGACAGCAAAACTTTGGTCTAGCCCAACAGCAAACGCGTTTCAAACAACGCTTAACGGAACGATCAATGATTCCATAACAACAATAACGCTTACAAGCGTCACGAATCTCGTTGCTCCAGGAGTTTTGGTCATAGATAGACAAGACGGTTCGAGTAACGATACTCCTTCAAAACGAGAGTACATCACCTTTACTGGTATTGGCGGAAGCGATTTAACAGGGGTAACGCGCGGAGTTGCTGGATCAACCGCCCAATCCCATAGTTCTGGTGCTCTTATTGAATCTATTCTTAGTGTCACCCATTGGACGGATATGGTTGATTTTCTCAATGTAGAGCATGATGTGGACGGAAAACATGTCATCTCCACTGCAACCATTAATTACACAGAAACTAAAAATCTTGCAGTTACGTCTATTGCTTCTATTGGTAACGCATTCATCTCTACAGCAACCGTAACAAATCTTTCCGCCACAACACTCTTCTACGCCCGACCCGGACAAATTTCGTGGAATTGGATGGGGTCTCTCGCTACTATTTTAACTTCTACCGCAACCCATATGCCTATGGCTCGGGCATCACGAAATTGGACGATAAAAAGTACGTTTATTAGCTTGCTTTCTGCTCCTTCCGTTGCAACTGCTCAATTTGATATCAACTACCTTTCAACACCAACGGCGTCTCCTACATCAATTTTTGCAACAAAACCGACAATTGACGTTGGAGAGTATTCTACGGATACGGCAGCAACACCTTCTGCATTAAATTTGACATCTCTTGCTTCTGGAACACTTTTGCTTCCAGAGATAGAGGCTCATGGTGGGGCAGGGGAGTTAACCATTAATCTTATGCTTGAGGAGAGATCATAATCTATGTTATATAGCGCCGCCACCATAAACGCACCGAAAACAACGCTTTCCGCAGCGATTACCTCTTCTGCGGTAACGATTTCTTTGGCGTCAGTTATCGGTCTTCAGACAACCGGCATTCTTGTTCTTGATAGAATAGACTCATCAGAAAACGAAACACCAACTCTAAGCGAATACCTTTCTTACACATCCCGATCAACAAATGTCTTTAGTGGAATCACTCGAGGAATAAGCAACTCCTCTCCGCTTGCTCATGGATCAGGGGCGGTGGTAGAGGCGGTGTCTAGTACGCTTCATTGGGGTAGTTTGGTAAGTCACCTCCGTCTTGAACATGACAGTATCGGAATCCACAATCTTAACGCACCCACCATTAACTACACGGAAACCTATAACCTCGCCGTGTCATCCATCGCATCTGTTACCGGATCATTTCTTTCTTCTCCGACATTTACAAATCTAAGTGCTGTTACCATGATTTATCCTTGGACAGGACAGTTTGTATGGGCGTGGTCGGGAAGTCTAACGACCATGTTAACCTCTCTTGCCTCTTATCAGCTTCCTATGGCAAGAACATCAAGAAATTACACGATTAAAGATGTGTATGTTGGGTTGTTATCTGCCCCATCTACGGCGTTGGCAACATTTGACATAAGTTATCGATCACACCCCACAGTGGCGCTTACTTCTATATTTTCTACAAAGCCCACAATAGATGTTGGAGAGTATGAGACAAGAACAGCGGCCACGCCATATGTTTTGTCGTTAACGTCGTTAGCATCTGGTATGTATCTTGCGCCGGAGGTTGAAACACATGGAGGATCGGGAGATATGATGATGAGTCTTATCGTCCAAGAAAGGACATAATATGGAGCTATCTTATAAAAACAACCAAAAATCTCTCTTTCGTAAATATGCGAAATTGGTAACGTGGTTTGCAAACACTCAATTAGGGAGAGACTACCTTAAGCATAATAATTTTTCTATTCCTTCTGAAAAACTTGGGCTATTACTTCCAAATGGATACATACGTCAGGAAGGAAACCAAGCACAGATGGTTGTGACAACACGGGCGGTGTATGCTCCCCGACTTTATCCAGCACTTCAAATGATTGACGGACTACAAACAACACTACAGGAAACGAGAGAATTACTTTTATGGTATTTGGGATTGCGGTTTCAACCAGCATGGGCGACAAATAGGCTTTTAAGTACGCTGGTAGTATATCCAGATGGGAATCCAGAAAGCACGTCTGTTGATGGATATGTAACTCGAAGTAATGGTGGAGCATATGAAACGTGGGCAGTGCTTCGTGCTGGTGCGGGAACGGGTCATGTTGACACTGATGTAATTATATATGTTGCGTCACAATCAAGCAACGGCGTTGCTGATACTTATCTTCAACTAGGTCGAGGGATTATCCTTTTTGATACATCTGCGTTTCCTTCCAACGGTACGCTAACGGTAGGGGCAAATACGGTCGCCATGACGCAACAAACAACCTATACGACAGAAAACCATAGTCTTGTTCTTTCAACACCAGCATCAAATACCGTATTAGCCAATAGTGATTATGGGCAAACTGGAACGACAAAACAAGCAACCGACGTATCAAACCCAGGGACATTCACGCTGAACACTACTGGAGAAGGAAATCTTGCTATACCAGGAGGATTGGGGGCGGGGATCACAAAATTCGCAATAAAAATGACCAGGGATAATGACAATTCTGCTCCAACGTGGGAAACGGTGAAAGACTACGGGTGTATTTACCACTCGTCGGATGCGGGATCAAATAGACCAACACTGACATTGACGTATACCTTGCCCGCTCGTCCATATTCAGTGTCATTAATAGGGGGGCCGGGAATTGTGGAATTTTAATGGAGGGAAAATTTGTGAAAGAAATTTTTGATGCAATCGCACAAGTAGGATTTCCGATCGTCGTATCGATTCTCCTTCTCGTTCGAATCGAATCAAAGATGGAAAAGGTAGGAGAAAAAATGGAGGTTCTCAACGACACAATTATTAAATTGACGACGATCATTGATGAACGAATAAAAAAAAGAAAATAATTTTATGGAATTACTTTGGCAATCATTTCTCTATGCAAGTTCGGCACCATATTTTTGGTTGTCGATGGGAATGACCACGGCGGTATCGATGTTTATCGGGGCGATTATTTTTGATGGAAATTTAAGCGCGGCAACAAAAGGAACGATTGGATTACTATCTTATGTGTTTTTTTTGTCAGAGGTTACGTTCGAACGAGTAACGCATGTGTTATCAAAAAACCCAAATAGCGATCCAATTATGGCATATGCGGGAATAATAACAATGGTGGTAATAACGGTGTTTTGGTTAATGGGGGTGATATTGGGAGTGTGTATTAGTGGAAATTGTAGAAAGAGGAAGCACGTTGGAAGGGGGTGATATCTATGGCAGCATATATAGCAAGCACGGCAAATATTGCAAAAAGAATGGGAAAGCCACAAGGGGAAGTGGAGGCCACGCCACAAGGACCAGGGACAAAAACAGATACGCTCATGGGGGCGATAAAATCTCTGCAAAATTACACAAAGATGGCGGATCAGAGTGATCCAGATGTCACATTAGTGAGAAAAATTATTTCTGAAATTTCACGATTAGTTGCGAAGGATCAAGAAGAGGATGAGGGGGGAATGAACCAGATGCCCGGTGAATCAATGATGGCAAACAGTGAGATGGGTGGTGGGATGATGGGGGAAATGGGAGGAAACATGATGACGGGAGCACCACAGCAGCCAGATTTGGACTCAATAGTTCGCGGTGGTGGGATGATGGGTTAAATAAGAAGAGAAAACGTCTTTGAAACAACGACAATGATATTTAAAAAAAGAAAGGAAAAGAAGGTTAGTTTTCCAATCTTATTTGAATAGAGTTTTAAAAAAGAAAAAAGGACAAGGATTGATACGAGTGAATTAAGAAAAAAGAAAGAAAAAATTCCATATCTCTGAATAATCCAGTTGAAAAGCGGATTGTATTCAGAAAAAGGGTTTTTTGCAAGATTCGCGTACGTAGTAAGCAAATCGAGAAATCGAAGAAATAAGAAGAAAAAAATATAAAAAGTTTTCATTATGAATATTATATCATACTATTGCAAACCATTCAACACATTGGTTTTGAGAAAGGAGGTGACAATCTATGGCATATACACAACCAGGAACATTTAGTCTTTTTGGTTGGAAAACACCAGATATTGGTCTTTCCGAAAATTTAAGAATAGGAGCCCAAAATCCAGATGTTTTAACATATGGAGCGGGATTATATCAAGCTCCAACTAGCCCAGTTCCTCAGCCTGAAGCAGGTATGATGACGGGTATTGGAAGTCCATATGTAGATCCTGCCGCAGTTGCGGCAATGAGACAGACAGTAACAGAAAACAGAGGAACCACGGGTCAGGTTCAAGGGGCAACAACGACATCAACGCCACAACCATCGGGAGGTGGTGGAGGTGGGGATTCAGAGCTTGCACAACTTTTAAAAATCGTTACTGAAACGGGAGGAGATCCAACTCAACGAGGGCGTCTTGCATATCTTTTAGGACTCCAACAGGAGCAACAGATGCAGGCAACACCAAGTCAAGAGGATATTGATGCGGTATTTAATCCAATGTTTGGAACGCTCAATCAACAGGAGTCTCAACTTCGCGCAGATCAACCAGGAGAAGAAAAGAGAATAGAAGACCTAGTAACAGCGGGTGTCGGTAAAGTTAGAGGCCAAGAACAAGAAGCTCAAGTTGGGCTTGCAAGACAAGAGGGTGACGTTCGGGAAGGAGAGACAAACGCATATCAACAAGCTCGTAATTTATATAACGAACTTGCTCAACGATATGGCGCACTCTTTGGATCACGATCAAGTGCCGGACCATTTGCGATGGAGCTTCTCGGAAGAGAGGCACAAAAGCAATTTGGCCAGACACAACAAGTCGCTCAAAAAGGAATGCAATCGATAGCCGATGAGAAAAATAGACTAGGAACATGGGTAAAAACTCAGTTGAACGAGTGGGACCAGAAGAAAACGTCAGCGCTAACTGAATTGAGAAAGGTATTCACAAATGCGATTTCTCAAATCAATTCACAACGAGGAGCTCTTGAGTCTCAAAAAGCACAAGCGCGATACCAAACGTTGATTGATGTGAGGAATAGGCAACAGGCAATCGAAGACGCAGACAGGTCGTTTAGACAACAATTAACCTTATTCCAAGCACAGAAAGGCGGAGATTTGGGCGTTTCTCCTGAATCATATTCAGTAGGAACACCAGGAACGCAAGCGGCTCAAGCATTAAATCAGCCAGTAGCGTTCTCGACCGTTGGATCTCAACAATCTGGAGGAGCGGGTCTATCATTCGCACCGACCGGAGGTCAGGGGACACGATCTGGAGATTACGTTTTTAACGGAACAACGTGGGTTTATAGTCCGAGAAACGCATAATAAAAAGAGGAGATAACCTATGGCACAGAAGAACGCCTTACAAAGCGTCATGGACGTTATACGACGTGGTGCCACAAAGGTTGCGTCAGCAACACCTGTAGGTCAACTTGTGTCCCGGTTGTCACAGGCTCCGCAACCCTTGCGGGTGCCATCGATGGGAGAACTCGAAAACGCATATACCCAAAGCGTCGGTCGAGTTTCTTCCTTTGTGCAAAAAAATCCAACTCCTGTGTCTTTTGCGATTCGTCAGGCTCCTCAAATTTCTCAATCGCCAATTCGAGTTGTTTCTCCAAAAGCGTACCAAACGTTTCAAGAAAACGTACGATTATTATCTCAACCGTTAAAAAGCTTAACGACTGAGACTCCAGCCGCACGGTTACTTTTTGAAAAAATTGGCGGGCCAGCGCAATACGCGGGAATAGAAGGAAAACCAACCGTAGGAAAATATATAGCGGGAACAGTCGAAGGATCGCTTCCTGGGCTTCTTCCTCTTTCTAGCGGTCCGAACTTCGCAAGAAATATCCTACGCGAGGGAATTAATGTTCCCGCCGCTTTACGAAGTGGGGCTGGATTGACAGCATTTAACGTTGCGTTGAGTAAATTAAAAGGAGAGCGCATAACACCTGGAGATGTTGCGTTGTCTTTTGGGTTTGGTTCCATTTTTGGAGCAACGGTTCCTTCTCCGATGAATGGAATTGCAGTAACGGAACTTGGAAACGCAAGGAAGTTGCTTTCAAAATATGGATTTGAACTTAAGGATTACGAAAATTCGGTAGCTCTTAAAACAAAGTTTAGAAAACTTGCCACCCAATACGCTCCAAGAACGGCTGCTGAATCGGTTGCCGGTCATCCAAAAAATGAAGAGTGGAAAGCAATTGTCGATGCTTGGAATAAAACGACTTCCGCAGGGATAAAGTATGAATGGAGGCTCCCAGATATTATGGGTTGGGTAAAAAACCTCTGGACGAAAAAACAACAACCAAAAGGAACCTCTCTTTTACCAATGAAACCAAGAGAAACAGCAACGGAACAACTTTTTGGAAAAGTGGCAGATGTTGTAAGAAAAGAGTCTGGTATAGGATCTCACATCTTTGAGGGACCGCAAATCCGCACTGTATTGAAAAAAATAGGACTGGATAAAATTCCAGAAGGAACAATAGAATCTCCTGGTTTTATCGTTCAATACATCCGTCGCGATCCAGTAACGGGTCAACCTATCGTTCCTCGTCTCGTCGTAAATGTTCTCCCAGAAGAACAAGTTCAATCCGTCGCTCCACAGGTTGTTCAACCGCCATCTTTGGAATCTATTACTCCTAAGCCGCAAGCGACAGTAGTTCCCCCGACTGTTTCTACTGATCTTTTAGGACAACCAATTTCTCAACCAAAAATAAAACCAGCGCAGGAATCTTTGTTGCCGGTGACGGGGCAAGGAGCAATTTCTGGTGATGAGGCTCTTCGGTTAGCTCAGGTGGCCAAATCTCAAAAAGAAACGAAAGGAATCGAAGGAACACCAATGGCCGAGGAAATGGAGAGAGCGGCGATGCAACAAAACGTTGCCATAGAAGAACCTGCTTCCCCAGCGCTTTTAGAATATCTTCGAGAAATGCGTCGCACCGTAAACATCGGGGAATTAGAAAAACTCAAATCGATGAGTACGGCAGAGGCAAATAAGTATGTTCAGGAGTCAATTACTCCCGTTCAACCCATTACCCCACCTTCTACGGTCACTACAGGGGATCAAATGCCTATTTCTGAAACAAAGAAGCTTCTAGCTCCTCCAAAAGAAACGGTTGCTGAAATCGAATCTTACCTTGCCGATCCAAGTATGGATTTCAATACATTTAGGGATATGTATGGATCGTATGCACAAAAATACAACATGCCGTCGATGGAGACATATCTTGAAGAACGAAATTCGGCAATACAAAAGGAGTTAGAGAAGGTAGCAAAAGAAACAAGGCAGATGTCAGTTGCCCGAATTCCTGAAATTGCTCAATTTGCTCCAGTCATTCGGTCAGCCGTTGGTATTTGGAGGCTTCATAGAAATAAACCAGGATACGATGACATAGCAACGATTACAAATATTCTTGCAAAGAATCCTAAATATCAGGGATCGTTCAGTCTTGACTCGGCTCTTGAAGCGATTCGTACCTATGCAAATAAAGAAATAACAAGCATGGAAGAACTTGCAAAAATTGTAAAGGATTTGCCAATGCCGAAACGACAGAAGGGGGAAATAAAAATAGGAGCCCCGCAGGCCGTTCCAGCAACACCATCGGTTATTAGCACTCAAGAGGTGGAAGCGCCAAAATCTCTTCTTCCAGAACTTCCTTCACCAAGAAATGAAAAAGAAAAAATTCGAGGATTTGTAAAAAGCGTATTGGAGTCAGATGTGGCGAGTGAAGAGTGGAAGAAAAAAATCATTCAAGATGTTCGACTGTACTATGAACCAAAGGGAATGGCGCAATCCGTTGATGAAGCGGAAAAGATGATTCGTGAAGATCCGCAAGGGACATTAGCTAGGGTTATTGATCTTAACCAAAGAAGTGACGCGCTCAACGCGGCAGGACAAATCCTTATGGTTGAAGCAGACGCTTTGGGAAATCACAACCTTGCAAATCAAATTCACGATGTATTAGCGGAAAAAGCAACCCTCGGGGGAAGGGAAACAAACATATGGAAGCTTCTTGATAAACTTAGTCCGACGGGAAGAGTACAGTATTCCAGAAAAATTATTCAAGAAATAGTAGAGAAATTAAGCACATGGGATCAAAAAGTAAATAAAATTCACTATCTTACTGAGGCACCAAAAATTTCAGAAGACGTCTCTCGGGAAATGAATGCAATAAATCGAGAAGCCGTCGAAGTAGTTGCACAAGAAGTAACGGATAAATTTCAAAAACTAGCACAACGTCTTGAGTCAGAAGAAAAATCAGCGGAGGAACTACTTGGAAAACGGATAGTGCGACGAGTGAAGTCCCTCACCACAACTCCTAACAAAAAAGATGATCCAATTGTTATGATGGTAAACACTCTTTATCGAGTCGCGCTTGAAGTGTTGCCAAAAAATCAGAAACCACCAGCAGATTCTCTTTCTCTCATTGCAGAAGCAATAAAGGATAAAGAGGGGTATCGAGAGGTGTGGGAGTTGGCTCAAGAAATAGTTAAAGAAAAGTTTGCCGATAAACCGAACTCCCTTGAGTTATTAGATGATTACTTTGCCGCATATTTAAACCGTCCTTTTGCTCAAAATCAACTTAATCAAGTTGTTGCTAGAAGAATCAAAGAAAATAAGATTGATATAGCGCAAACAGTTCGGGATTATTATGTAGAAGCGCAACATCAGGTTGGAGAAACGCTTGCTACTCGATTAAGTAATGAAGCGGGATTAACGGATGAAGACGCCCGGATGTTAGAGGGATATGTAACAAAACGTTTTGATGAACTCACGTCAAAGAAGAAAGAACAGATGCTTACAACTATGATGCGAGAGAGACCAAAACTTGCCCAACGGACATTTTTACAACGCATTTTAGATTTGAGTAACCTTGGCGCATTCAATCAAGGTAAATATTATGATTTGATTGCAAAGAAATTAAACATTCCGAATGTAAGCGAGCAAATGGCGAAAGAAATTTATAAAAAAACACAGGAACTTCAAGCGCTTCCTGTTGATTCGGAAGAACGAGGAAAAATAGCTCGGGAGGTTATGGATCTTATTTCCGACCAGGTTCCCCCAGGAATATTTGACATTTTTGATGCATACCGATACCAAAATCTGCTTTCAAACCCGAGAACATTTTTACTTCGAAACCCATTCTGGAACTTGCTAGAAGCGACAACATTTGTTCCTGCTGAACTTGCCCTAGAAACTTCTACTGATTATCTGCGAGCGACATTGTTTGGAAAAGATAGACAGCTATATGCAAGTATACCTGCTTACTATAAAGGTCTTATCAATGCAATTCCCAACGCAATAGAAACGGGAAAACAAGTGTGGTCTGGGTCAATTCCTATTGAAAATCCGGATATTAAACAGCTAAAAATGCGAGCACTTCAAAAAAAATATTCCCGGCTTACCGTAGTTCCTAGAATTATGGAGATAGGAGATCAAGTATTTCGAACTCTTATTTCCCAAGCGTATTCTTCTGCTCTTCAAGCAAAAGGAATATCAAAGGATGTTGCAGATGAGGCGGGAGTAGCAGCGGCGCTTGACGCACTACTTCGAAGAAAGCTTGACGTTAAAGGAGAAGAAGGAAGAGGTCCTCTCATTACTGGCCTTGATGTTTTGGGTAACGCATTATTACAAAGCAAAAAAGCTCCATTTTGGGGAAACATTGTAAGTGGTATAGCCCCATTTATTTCTACGCCGTTGCAGTATGCGGAAATGACGCTTGAATATACACCGCTTTTCCCAGCGTTAAGCGAAATCGCCAGTCGGCTAGGAGGCCAAAAATATACATATGAACAGAAAAGAAAACAAAGCGCTCGCGCGTTTATTGGACTCATCGCAATGGGTATAGCCTCGGCGTTTGCAACGAACGGAAAAACAACGTGGAATACTCCTGATGATGAGAAAGAACGTCAGGCGTGGTATGACGCAAAAATGAAGCCATATTCAGTAAAAATTGGAAATGCATGGATTCCTTTTCAACTGTTCGGGCCGCTTTTTCTTTCTCTTGCGATTCCTGCGGCAATACGTCACTACTACGTCGATAGCAAAACCGCCATGACAGACACGATGGAGAGGAAAACTGTCAATATGTTATGGGGGCTTGCTCGAGCGTATACCGATCTCACATTCCTTTCTTCAATCGGAGACTTTTTCTCAGCTTTGGAAGGTAATTATGACTCAACAATGGATAGGTGGATGGCGAATGTTTTAAGCCAATGGTCTCCTCTCATTGGATTTACGAGATATCTTTCTATCCTCGTAGACCCTACATATCGAAAAAGTAAGGGGTTTTGGGAAGCGCTTCAAAAAAATTATCCATTTGCAACCAAACACCTTGAGCCATATAGAACGTTAACGGGAGAAGAATCAAAACGTAACTTTTCATCATATACGCTTCCCTATGATATTGGTATAGAAAATCCAGAAGCAAGATTTTTGTGGAATCAACGACACCTACACTTACAACAAGGCGCGCTCATGAATCAAATTATCGGTCAACTCGAACTTCCAGAATATATTCAAAAAGGGACAGAGGAAGAATTAAATTATATCAATGATCACCCAGAAACTTCATATGGGACTCTCATTCGGTCTCTCAAAAGTAAATTTGATTCATTAGGAAGAGATGAATTTAAAACGTATTCGGACAAACAAATGTCTGTAGAAGAAAAGAACACAATGTACGAAAACATCCAAACACAAAAACAAGAAATTCTTGATCAGGTAGATAGTCTCTGGAAAGAGGTGCTAAAAGGAAAGGGTGAAAAAGTAGACTCACGAAACATGTTTGACGTTGTAGAAGCAGCGGAAGTCGCAAATGATTTTAGGGATATCGTAAAACGCGTTGAATCGGAAAAACCACCAATGACTCCGACGCAATACCTTGATCAAATTAAGGATTTAGGAGATCAAGTAGAAAAATACAAACGGGTTAGACAGTTTTTTGATCTTGAAGCTGATCTCGGAAAATTTACCTTCGATCGAGCAAAAGCGTTTGCTCAACGGACGGGAATTGATCCTCAAATGGCAGAATATGATTATTGGACATCCCAAGAGATAAGAAAAAGAAAACTATACACCCTCTCTCAAATTACCGATCTTAGTGGAAACGACCTATGGAACGCGTTAGTATCACTGAGAAAAGAAAGCCCTGGAACAGGAAATATGGTGTTAACAAATGAAGTAATTAATGATTTGATTGACGAAGGGTATCTAACAAAATCAGCAGGATCAAGACTTAAAAAAGTTCAGGTTAAAACAAATGCCAATGGAAAAACGCTTATGAAAATAAGTGGTGGAACGAGCGGGGGAACTAAGCTATCCGACTTGAAAAAGATTTCATCGTTAATAGAACAACGGAATAAGGCCGTTTCGAAGGCGATGCAAATTCGTTCATCAACGATAAAAATACCAAAAATTAAATTACCAAAAATGCCAAAGGTAAAAACAATATCGTCACCGAAGCTTACGGCTCCGTCTTCCCGATTTGTTCTGAAACTTCCGAAGGTCAATAGGTTGAAACAACCAAAGGCGTTAAAAAATATTGTTTATGCAAGACGACCCTTTTAAATCATTGATGGATATGGCTGGTATGAATTTTCAGCAGGTATATGACGCTGAACGGTCCCCCATGGAAAAACCATTCCAGCAAAAAAAGGATGGATGGTGTGGACCTGCGGCATTAGCCTATGCATTTGCTCAACAAGGATTCAAAATTCCTCAAGAAAAACTTGCAAAATTAACAAAAACAACGGTGAAAAACGGGGTGGATCCAAAATTTCTTGTTGACGAAGCACGGCGATTTGGATTTAACGTAGAAACATTTAGTGGAGAAGATCCAAACGAGACAATTCAAAAACTTGATGCCGCGTTACTTGACGGAAAGTCGGCAATAGTAGATTATTTAGAAGGAAGCGATATTGATAACGACGGACATTACGTTGTCTTCCAGGGTTCGACAGGGAACCGGGTGATCCTTTGGGATCCCTCAAAAGCGCGGAACATTATTCTTGATAAAGACAAATTTATTGCTCAATGGAAGGATAAAACCATTGGAGGAAAAGTCTTTAAATCTTGGGCAATGGCACTGTCGAATCCTATATGAATAACGCCTTAACATCAGCAAAATCTGCGGCGCAAGCCTTGTTATCACGAATACGGTCGGTTGGGTCTGGTATAGGGAATGTGGTTTCTAACATAGCAACAGACGCTCCAACATATCTTGCTTCCTTTCGCGAAAAAAGAATTGGACCAACCATTACTCTCCCTCCTATTAGTGAGGTTCAAAAATATAGAGATTTTGGAAAACTTTGGGAGACCTCCCCAATAAATGCTCTAAAACAACAACTCAAGTATCAACCAGAGATATTAGATGATTTTGTAGAAAAAAGTGGATCTGCTTATGCTTCTCCACGATATGTTGCTCCTTCTGATTCAACTCTTGACGAACTTAAAAGAGGCGTCCTTGATTCCTCAGGATTCCGTCCTGCCATGCAAAGGTTTCTTTCTTCAATTCCCGTTGTCCAACGGCCGTTAGAAGATCAAGGCGCGTGGGGTATGGCGCATGGCCCCGTTGAAACTTTATATTCTGAAAACACACCAGCTCCAAAATCTTCTTCGTGGGAAGAGCCATATGGTAATCCACAAAGAATGATATTTCTTGATCCAAAAGCAGTTCAAAGTCCTTTAGCCGGAGAAGTCCTTCTTCACGAATATATACACGAGGCACCACGAAAAAATTCGTTAAGGGATAGTTTTATTCGACTCTCTCAGTCAATTAATCCAAAAGCGCAACCAGTTTTATGGAATGTTTCTATGCAGTATTTACGGAATGGAAAACCAGCTCCAAACCCAGAAGAAGTGTATGCGACGCTCGGGCAACAATTAGGTCCACGATCTTTACTTATTCCAGAAGTAAGAGATTTTTATAAAAATGTATTTTCACAATATACTGGAGGAACTACATATTCTCCATTTTCTAAACCGGAACTTTGGAAAAATGGGAATCTTGTTGAATAATTTATGAACGACGCTCTATCACAAGCAAAAACTTCATTGACGCAATTTTTCCGTCAATATCCTTCAGCGGATGACTTCATGAAAAACGTCGCTCGATCATTCCCACAAATTCCAAAACAACGAAAAGTTTCATTCGGAGGAGGAGTTCAAAACCCATTCGTTTCTTGGGGATCAAGAGGAAATACCGTAAACTATCAAACCGCAAACCCGAAAGACGAGGATACATTTAAACAGTCCACAAAGTCCCTTTGGGATGTGTTGGACTATAAATTGAAACTCATATGACAAATGCTCTTTCTCAGGCGTTAGGATCGTTCGCAAGACAAGCTGTAAATGCGGGTGGACAATTTGTTCGGAATGCAGTGAATTGGGCAAACCCTCCCGCGCTCTCTCCTGTATCCGAGCCACAACGATCAAGTCTCTTTGAGCCAGGAGCGGTTCGTCAGGCGGTCAATAATATTGTTTCATTGGGAACGCTCCGTCCGCAGCTTGTCCGGCCGTTTTCGAATAAGAGGTCAGTCCAAGCAGCTCAAGTAACGAGACCAACTCCTACATCATTCCCAACGCCAACGCCAGCTCAATCTCCATCCTCTTCGCCAATTCGCATAACGATTCCATCGAGTTCAGGGGAGGGGACAACCGTGGTTCCTCCAAAAATAGCACAAGCGATCTTTCAGGCGTTTGAACCATATAAAGAAGCAACCAACGCTGCACAAGTTCTTCATCACCCTATGCAGGTTTCTGGAACACCACAGGAAATACGTCGAGGAATTAATTGGTGGGGAAATGTCGGAGAAAACCCCTCATTTAGTCCTACGGCAATCAATAGAAATAAAGGTGGAAGCGTGGATACTGGATTATTTCAAATCAACAACAATACGTTTAATGGAATGGCAGCAAATTCGTTTTGGCGTCAGGCAATGGCGCGACGAGGGATAACGAGTTATGAACAAATGAAGGACCCGTATAAAAACGCACAGATGGCAATGCTCATCTTGATGCGAGGAAATTTCGAATCACAACAAGGAACCATGAAACCAACCCCAAATTATTTACAGTGGTACGGGGCGCCACAACAATTACGCACAAGATAAAAGGAGGTGTAAATATGAGATATCCAGTAGATGACTTTAAAACTCGATGGAATACGACAGCAGGATTTGGATTCGGTGATAAGACGGATTACGGTTCCCATGAAGCGGTAGATTTGAACACGAACGCTGGAGGAAATGCAGACCTTGGAGAGTCCCTTTATGCGATAGCTAAGGGGACGGTAACTTCTATCCACTCCCACACGACAAAACCTTCATTTGGGAAACACCTTCACATAAAAATCGTAGGGCCGTGGGGCGAACGGTGGGTACATTACGCCCATTGTAATGAAATCTTTGTTACTGAAGGGCAAGAGGTCAACGAGGGGGATAGAATAGCGACGGTAGGAAATTCAGGTACGGTCTATGCACATTGTCACCTTGCCCTCAAAAACACTCCTACAGGAGTAGACGGGATTGCAAAAACGTTAGAAGACCTTAAGAAGTGGGAAGACCCTATCTTATTTATTGAAAAGTGGATGGGGGCAAGCACAGAAGAAATGATCCCCGTTCCCCGTTCTCAACTTGAAGATTTTCAGAGAGTAAAAGATGGATGGAATAAGGTGAGAGAAAAACTCAACGTAGAGGATTCTGTGACGGTTGTGTTGGGAGAGATAGAAAAACTTGTAAAATATGAAGATGTTGTTGTTCAAAAAGACAAATCTATTCAAGATGCTCAAAAAGAGATAGGGGAATTGAAGTTACAATTAGGAATCTATCAGGACGAGAACACAAAACTCGCTTCTGAAGCTTCTGTATTGACCGAGAAGGCCACCGAACTCGAAAAGAAGTATACCCAGTCCACCCAGAACTATGAAGAGGCGCTACGAAAGATACATATTTTAGAAGGAACGATTATTAACCCTTCCCGCGGATTACAAAAAATTTGGGAAGGTTTTCAAGAATTATTTAGGAGGTGAATTATTATGGCAGAAAAGAAATTTCCCGTATGGGCTACTACCCTTTATCGAGGGGTGAGGTCAGGGGTAGCGGGGGGAACTGGTGCATTTACAGCGGCCAAATTTGTTTTTGGGTTGGATTTATTAGACCCAAAAACTCTTAAGATGGCAGCAATTGTGTTTGCTTTTGGGTTCCTTACGTCTTTTGGAAAATGGGCGAGAGAATGGCTAGATGAACAGTTCGGGTATGACGAAAAGAGTGTTGTAGCAAAGGTATTTCCAGTATAAATCATCGCACCAAGCGCCTCATTTATTCAGGCAGTGGTGGGTGGGGCGCTTTACTGTGACGATTCGGGAAATACAACAACAAGGAAGCAAGAGGGAGTTTGTGGCAGCATCCTGTTCCCGATGTTTCCGAAAACTAAAGCCGGTATTTCGGATGAGAGTAGACGACCCAAAACCAGAAGATATAGATCGAGTTAGACTTAAAGCTTTTCGTCATGACAGAACAGGGAGGCATGACATCACGTTAATTATCGCAACAAAATAACCAATGCGAAAAGAGATCGTGACCCTGGGAATTATCCTGGGAGCATTATCTCTTTCAGAGTTGGCATTTAGTCGACCCGTACGAAAACAAGCAGGTAATTTGACTGGGTGGACGTGTGCAAAATGTCCGAAGAGTTTTTGGGATGGGTGGTTAATTGACATAAATCATATCAAGCCAGTATGGGAAGGGGGAGGGGATGAACCTTCCAACGCCGAACCTTTATGCTTAGAAGACCATTACAAGTTTCACAAAAATAGGGGAAACGGGGAGGATAAAAAGGCATCCCGACTTATCCTCTCCCGTATTCAACACTCACATGGCGGTAGAACACGATCATGGATTGCAAAACACGGAACATCTTGACCCGAGTCACTTTTACTGGAGAAATCATGAAGGTATTTTAGAAAAACACCATGTCTCTGAATTTGGAAAGTTATTACATGAAAAATCATGGGAAAAACAAGCCCCCACCAAAAATCCAGGGGACGGAGTGGAAGTGGCGGTGGGAAAAGAAACAACCCAAACAGAGAGTGAAACGAGAGAGTCCATTTCAGATTTGGAAAAAAAACCCCAAGCCACCAAGAGGCAATTGATTTTTGGAAAACCGTCTGGCCCGAACTTTTCGATGCACTCAAAGGAGACGGAGTGGAAGATGACTATAGCGATTAAATAAATTGAGATTGTTTTCTCTGCTCCTGTAAGTGTTGTCGCTCTTTTTTCTCCCTTGCTCTTTCCGGGATAACAACACGAAGAACATATTCTCGCTTATTTTCCGTGTGTATTCCTCCATCAAAGCAATCAAGAATATGGTCAACGAGAGGATCTTTTTTAAGAAAACGGTACGCAGACATTCGTTGTCCAAATGTCGCACTATCTCCTCCACAAGCGTCTTCTATCGCCTGTGCTACTACCCAACCAGCTAATTCTATCCACGGATCTGTCATGGGCAGACGTATACACCGGGAGGGGTGGGGCGTCTTAGATTTTTGTTTCTGTTGGTGGGGTTGATGATTCTTCTTTAGGTTTTGCCGAAGAAAGAACTATCATATCCTCAACAACAATTTCTGTGTATGTTTTTTCGGTGTTGTCCGTTGAATTTTTAACGGTTCGCGTTGAAAGTCTTCCCTGAACAAAGGCTTTCGTTCCTTTTTTGATAAGCTGGCTACAAATTTCTGCAAGCTTTCCCCAAGCGACGAGCTTATGAAATTCAGTATCTTCTTTTTGTTCGCCTTTTTCCGTTTTCCACGATCGGTCGGTAGCAAGAGAAAAGGTACAAAAAGCGTCGTTGGATGAGGTATAGCGGAGCGTAATATCATTGGTCGCGTTTCCAATGATGAGGACACGGTTTAAAGAACGACTCATATTATCCCTCCTGTTTCTGCCTTCCGGCTTTATACCCTACGGTTATTGAGCAATTTTTGCACAATCTTCCTACGTATTCTATCTCTTTTACTTCCCCAGTCAATGGGGACTTTATTTTCATAACGTATTGGGATCAGGCATGGTCGCTTGATTGAGTTCCTGTTCAACTTCTTCATCAACTTCTAATGCTTCGTAACTCTTTCTCCCGCCATAGTGGTTCCATATAAGGCTTTTTACCCGTTCTGCCTCATCCCGAGAATAAATCCTCCATTTTCCACCCATACGTCGCGCCTTGGGGATTACTCCATTTTTTTCAAATCTATGAAGCTGGGAGAAACTAAATCGCTCTAGCCCCTCTTCCTTCAGTTCTTCAAGAATTTTTCCTCTCGTAATAAATTGAAAATCTCGTTTCATTGTTTTCCTCCAAAGACATGCTTTGTTAAATGTTTACAATATTTTTGTGGTCGAAAGATATTATCGGGACAAGAACATCTTAAATTACCGTCACGATCAACATAGACTCGGTATTTTCGTTCTTTGTTCGATTCTGACGGCACAATCATAAAATTTTTTGTCGTCCCGGTCACAAGAGGCAACATACTATCATAGTTTACCACACATATCATTCTTTGTCAAACTATTTCTCCGGGGAGAATAATATTAGCTGGAAGGCGGTGACGCTTCATTCGTTCTAAAATTTCCCTCCAATTTATGTTGTCTCTATATGCATATTCCACCTTTTCCACTTTTTGCGCTATTTCTTGTTTCGCGGCGGTCAAAAGCGATGGGTCATCAAATGAGATGTCCCAGTCAATGTTTTGAAAAGTGTGACGGAATGGAGAAAATACGTCCAACCGAACTTTTGTTTTCCCTGCATGGTTCGTAACCACAGAGAGAAACCAGTTGTCTGTAGGCACTTCTAAATCAAAACTTTCGATCGTTTTATTGTCTATGGAACTAAAAAATGAATCCATGCTTGCGTGAGAGTGGAGCCACACCTTCCATGGGGATGGGTCCTCTCCCTTTTTCATAATTTCATCATAGAATACACCAAGCGCTTCCTGGTCAAGAATGGTATTTCCAGCGGTCACTTTTTGTTTTAGTAGCTCGATGTCGTCTATAAACAAATCCTCTCCTTTTTTTGTAACTCTTCCCAAAAAGCTAATTTCCGTGTCGATGGCCAACACGTACGTTCTAAATTTTTTATAAACGTCTGATGAAAATATAACTTTCATATAGTAGCTAGTGGATTTGTCGAACTGCTTGAGTACATTGTCACGGTTTCACTCCCAACGCGATATGGATAAAATTGCAACGACTGTCGTCTATTAAACGCGTCTGGAGATCGAAAGAGAATTGATTGTGCTTGATCTTCTCTTGGTCTCATTATAGTGATATCAATTGCCAACCGATTTCTTCTCGTTCCATCTAACGTCCACCCATCAAACTCTATAGCGTTTCTGAAATCAGATAGAGAAATCCTTTCAAGAAAAAGGATGTGTTCGGTTTCTAATTGTCTTTTAATAACGTAGGAAAACTCTTCTGCTATTTCTGGATTTCTAAATTCTATAAGCCGAGATAAGTATGTGGTGAGTCTTGTCCGAAAGTCATCCCGTTCGAGAATAAGAGGGTTTTCGGGGGGTTCTGGAGCTTGTATTTGAGTAATCAAATTAGGATTGATTGATATAAATTGGTTTCCTCTTGTGTCTATTGTGAGGGTTCCTTCTGGTAGTTGTTCCTCGTTTCTTTTTTTCTCATCTTCTTCATATTTCCATATCGTATACCCTTTGGGCAACGGTTGGGAAAATTCGAGAAACTGCTCCCATCCTTGCTTTTTTGTTTCGTTTGCATCTTTCTTGGAATATGTAAGAAATCCATGCTCGTCGTTTGGAGAGGAGATAAATAACAACATGTCTACTACAAGCTCCAATAAATCTCGATCTCGAAAATCATTAATAATGTCTTCGGCAATATTTCCCCAGCAAACTTTCGTGTTATTAATACATGGATGATCGTAGTGTTCAAAACGTTTAGTAACATTCAACACTCGCACCCCTTCATCAATCCCTATTGAGTAAAAATCAATGATAATTTGATATGATCCAGAGTCTCGCGGTTTATCCCAATAATCCTTTTTAATATCGATGGGGTTGGTTGTAATAACAATTCTTTTTCTTTCATCGATCTGTATAGATTTAACATGGAGGAGGGAAAGAACGTGATGAATATTGATTAACGCTCGTTGTTTTCTTTGTTTCGGCGTTTCTTGCTCTAACTCCCTTTTTCTCTTTTTCAACTCTTTAATATTCCCTTTGATTTCTTTTTCCTTTTTTACTCCGTCCCGAATAGCCTTGAGAAGATTGCGACGGGCGTTTTCCTGTTTGTCAAGGCTATCACTGGCATCACGAAGCCTTGTATAGGAAGCATGGGCGATAATGTGAGAAACCTTGTCTTCTATTGGTTTTTTAGATTTATACAGTCTTTTCCATTCTTTATCTTCTGGGATTTCGATGGGTTTTTCTGTTGGTTCTTTTGTTAATAAATCTCCAAACGTAGCTAAATTTCCAACTTCTCCTCCGTATCGTCCTAATCCTCTCGTTCCATTCCCTGCTACCATGGCTTCCGTTGCGGTTTGTGGAGCTGATGGCCTATCTTGATCTTGTGGGTTCTCCATGGGATTTAGCATTGATCCGTAGAGTGCTACGAACCTATTCTCGTTCTCGGTAAGTGACGTTTCTTCCATTGTGTTGATTTGACGAATAGGAGAGGGCACCCCCGCTATTTCGGCTGCCCGATTGACGGTTGTTACTATTTCTTCATCACTCAACTGATGTTCCTCCTCGCCCCGTTGGGCAGACGCCGGTTCAGGGCGAGGAACTATTGTTGCTGACATATGTTATCTGCCTCCTTCCACATTCCGCACGAGCGTTACTCTATCCCCATCTTTTACCTCATACTCCATTTCTCGTTCTACGGAATTCACCCGGATTTCCTCTGAATCCTTCTTTGAGAACCCGGCGGCGGTAAGTGCATCTTGAACAGTGTGTTCCCCGTTTAACACCACCTCCACTGCTTTTCCCGGAACTCGAGCCACTTTTATCGTAAATTCTTTCTTTGATTTAAACATGTTTCACCTCCTTTCATTTAACTTTTGATTGAACATCCATTTCCATTTCAAATTGTGCTTGAGGACTATGATCTTGATATTTGGCAAGAAACATCCAGTCTTTTATCGCTTTCAAAGAGGGCAAGCTGTCTTTATCGGCAAATTGCCAAACCAAAACAAACGGAAGAACAATTATTCTGATTAATATTCTTATTGTTTTTTTCATACTAGAGACATTGTTGAAAAATCCATAATTACTTCTGCTTTGATATCTTCCCCACGTGCATATTTTTTTACATAACTCGAAACGACCGCTCCTGCAAAAAGCGTGGTATAAACGATACTTCTCGACCCGCAAGGAAGGGGGTCTGCCTTGCTTGAGGGATATAGTTTGCTTTCATAGAATTTGACGTGTTCGTTATTTAGTGGATCAACCGCATATACCCGAAGTAATTCCCCGCCCATCCGAGCATCAATAAAGAGATCAACATCATCTCGGGCTTTGATGATGTCCCAAAGTTTTATTCGCTCATCCATGGAATCCAAGGCACAAATGATAACTGAAATTTTTCTTATATGGTCTTTAAAGAAATCTTCAAATGATTTTTTAAACGATTCGTAAATTTTATTTTTTTCGTGGTTCATCTCATTCATGGCTTGTTCTAAAGCGTAAACTTTTGGACGATCACGGTCTCTAATTTCGTATGATTGAGATGGAATATTATGTGGTTCTACTTTGTCGAAATCAACCAACATGATGTTGGAACACCCCATTTTTGCCAAGGCTACACCTACCCATGATCCGATACCTCCAGCCCCAATAAGAAGAATAGGAAAATAAAGTTGATCCTGACGTATCAAATTTCCTTGGCGTTTATAAATGTTCATTTTACAAATCTTCCTAAATTGTTTCTTTTAAATCTTTTTGCATTATCACTTCTCGTTTTTCGATAAGACTCTGTGATAGGTCGATTGTTATTGGAAATTGCTATGTTAATTGAGCTTGTCGTTAAAACAAGATTTTCAATTCTATTGTCATCTCGTTTGCCGTTGATATGATGAACCACTTCTTTTCTTTTAAGATATCTTCCTATTTTTTGTTCCATCACATATCTATGTTCGAGAATATATCCTTTTGGACTTACCCTGCTTGCAAAAGGATGATTTGGTTTTCTAATCCAAACATATCCACCGCTTGAATGAAATCTTCCGCCTTTCCAAGCAGGGTGTTTTCGTCCTTTTTTAAAAACATATTTCTCCAAATGCTTAGGAACCATATATATGATTCTATAGCAATAGAAAAATATTTTCAACTGCTACTTCAAATTGATAAATGGTAGTGGAGCATTTGATCCCCAATATATTGGCAAAACTCCCGACCATTTTTCTATCGCCAATCGTTGTAGAATTTCTGGAGTCATATTCACCCGTAACAATTCCTGTTCTCGTGCCTTAGCTTCCGCAACTTTGATTGTTGCGTCTGCCTCAAATTGTGCCTGTTTTAATTTCTGTTCTGCCCTCGCCTTTTCTTCTACCGCTTTTTCAAAGTCTTCGGAGAAGTTGATGTTTTTCAACGCAACCTCCTGAAGAACCACTCCATACTTCAATAATCGGGTAGACAAGTCGTCAAATATCTGTTGCTTAATCTCCACCCGCTTATCCAGTGTCTCTTCAACGTTGTGTTTGGCTATGGCCGCCTTTACCGACTCTTGCATTTGAGGGTCGATAATCTTTGTTTTGATATCCTGTTCCCGTCCGATGGTCCGAAGAATCTCTGACACTTGTGCGTCGTCAAGACGATACGTAACGGCAACCTTCACAACTACATCCTGCTGATCATTAGATGCCGCATCTGCATCTGCTTCGTCCGTGTGGGTTCGTACATCGAATTCCACAATGTCTTTCGTAATCGGGTTATAGACATACCATCCTTCGGTATACACTTTTCCCGTTACCTTTCCCTTATCAACCTCCACTCCCCGTTGACCGGGACCGATGAAGGCAAATGGACCCATAACTAAGAAAAGAATAATGCCTAAAACAGCAAGGCCAATCCCCGCTATCGTAAACTCAACAAATCCTTTATTGTTTTTCATGTTCTTTCACCTCCTTCCGTCGTTGTAATTCCTTTCCATATTCGACTAAATATCGCGCCGCTAAAACAACAACCGCATATAATATCACTCCTAAAAATATCCCAACGACTAAAATTTTTGCCATATTATTTTTCCTCCTTTATTTTTCTTACTTTCCAATTTAATGGTTCAAACCTCATGCCATGCGTCACGGATAAAATAGATGCCCCGCCGAGTTGTGAAAAGAATTTCTTTATTTCTTCACCTTCAAGATAAAATTCACGGGTTCCGACTCCCGGCATTTTGTATCTATAAACGATTTCAAACATATGATTGGTATCTGGTAATTTCATAGGATCTCCCTCATTGAAAGCTTGTTCCCAACAAACTCACGCTGTTTTCCTTTGGTCACAAACTCCTGAACTGTTAACGACCCAACAGAAGCAACAAACCGAACAAAGCTTGCCGCTCCTTCCATTTCACAAATATCCCAATCCACGGCTGTCTCCGGCGGCACATATCCTTCGTTCCAAAGAATTGACCATGTAAAGTTTTTTCCAAATCCTAAATGGACGCAGGGAATATCCCTACAAGCCTCTGTAATGGCCCTACGCGCCTCAAAATTATCAAAACAGTCTATTACTAGGTTGAAACATCGGATAATAGATTTTTCTGAAAGAGTAAATACGCCATCAATTGTTTTTATGGTTCGGTTAAAATGTTGATGAATGTTATATTGAAGCGCTTCGACTTTTGGTAAGCCGATTTGACTACGAAGATAGAACTGTGTTCCCGCTCTAATGTTTCGTTCCTCTACTCCGTCTTTATCCCAAACGGTTATTTCATGATCGTCGCGAGCGTCGCTTGATAAATATGCCGATAGGTTGCTTCCTAGAGCCCCAGCGCCGCAAATTAGGATTTTCATATTAATTTACCCCCACACTATCCCATTGATAGCTTTTCCGTATCAACACCAAGCCGTACCAATCATTCATAGCCCGAGTAGGATCGAGAATAATGAAGTCCCTATCCCACTCCTTTATAACTCCAAACTTTCTCTTTTGTTCTTTATGAAGTAGCCAAGTTTCTTTTGCTTCGAGAAGCCCGATATAACAAGTTTCCCGAAACACGTATTCATCTTGGGTGATGTGAGAAAGTCCTTTATCTGTTCTCATAAGGGTAATGGTAATCATTCGCATGGGAAATGGGGCTATAGCTAACGCCCAAGCGCGAAGCGTTGTTTCATCTTCATGACTTAGCATCGTCATACCATCGGGGTGAATGTGGGAGAAAGCATAGATTACGCCGAGGAATGACTTATGCAAATTCCAAGCGGTTTCCTGTGGAAATATCACTTCGCTTGCACTTCCTTCTACCACGTGTAGGAGTTGTCTACTTTGCCCGATGATTGCCCCGCTCTCTCGAAGGAAATTCATTTTGTATTTATAAAAGCTGGAAATTTTTTTGCTTTTTTCCCATAACTAATTCTATCTTGTTGTTTTGCTAATTTTAAATAATTTCGCTCATTTTCTATGTCTTTTAACTCTTGATACGCTATTGCTATTTGGTAATAAAACCACCCCTTATGAAATCTCGTATTTTCTTCCTTCTCAATTTTTTTAATTAGCTCCAAATTTCTTTTCCATTGATGGATTGCGCGGCGAAATTCACCTTTAAAATAAAAATACATTCCCGTTCCCCCGCTAATAAAAATTAACTTATCCGCTAATTTTTCATCATACCCTTCTGTTTTTCCATTTTTATCACGCCAATCACCAATAACCACAATGTTCCAATTTTTTGAATCGTCAAAAATTCCTTTCATTTTTTCCTCCAATCCCCCTCCTCTGGTGTAAGTCTCCATTCCTCTTTGTGTTTCGCGTGTTTTAGCCGTTCAGCAAGTGCCCATGTTGCGTCGTCGCTTAGCGGGTCTTCCCGCATGGTTTTCACAAGCTTTGGTCTTCTCACTTTCCAGTACCAAATTTTTTTAAGGAATCGGGAAAATACAAGGAAAAACTGTGTGGCGAATCGAAAAGTTTTTCTAGGAATCTCTAGAAGTGTGTACCAATAGAATTCAAATAAGGTAGCAATGATATCCCCAATCCGTTTTCCCATAACCCAGCCGAAAGAGAGGGAAAATGCGATGATAAAAAATAAGATAAAAAGCTCGATCATACTCGTGTCAAATATAAACTCCCACCATCTTCGATGTAACTTTTGGCAAGCGGGATAATGCTATTAAGATCGTGTTCCGCGTCGTGTCCGCTGAGACAATATCCCGCATTCTCAATTCTCAAGTTATCCCGAATGACTGACCTCACCTGTTGTCTTGACCCCTTCACCCTCCAACTTACTAAATATTGGTTATTTGCTTGTCGAGTAGCGGAAATAAACACTCCACCCGCTTGTTCAACAATAATCCGTATCCTTTCTCCAAAGTTTAGTTTAAATTCTTCTGCTCTCTTTTTCTTTTCCTTTTCACTTAACCGTAACGCTTCTAGCTCTTGTAGATGTTTCCAAGTATTTCGTTCTAACGAAAGCAAAAGCCAGTAGTATCTCAATTCGGGCGATATGTCCTTCTCGCCTAATAAGGTTTTTTCGGCTTCGAAGAGCTTTCGTAAACGATCCAAACGACTATGATAAGCAAAAGCAACGTCCACATAATAAAATCTTCCGTCTTCTAATCGCGTAAAATGTACTGGTGTCCACGGTTCCTGATTCAAAAACCACACTTTTACTGTTTCCCCGAGCCCCTTTGAAAAAAGATTCTCAAAGTTCATCGGAACAACTTCATCTCCATATGCATATCCCGTTAATATCGTATGCGCTTTTCTTATTTCTCTCTCGATTTCGAGAAGCGTAGCTTTCCGTTCACAAACCTCATCTTCGGCGAGAGTAAATTGATACCACCCATCGCCTTTGTTTGTTTCAATGAGACGACCATGGTATTTTCCTCGTCCACTAATGATGGGGATGATGGCTTCTTGTTTTTTCGAAAATCTGGTAAGATCGATTTTTCCCACATTCGTTTATTATTTTCTTATGGTTACACCCATGCCCGCGTCGACATCGCCTGTGACATCGGAGCATTTAACGTTCATCCCCGCGTCGACATCGCCCCCAACGTTTTGGCATGTCACATTCATTCCGGCGTTAACTGAACCCTGAACATTCCCACATTGGACATCATAATCGGATTGGACATCGGCAACTTCTCCTACCCACTCCACTTTTACAACCCCTTTTAGTCCATCAACTATTTTTATCCCATTCACAATTACGCTATTTCCGTTTATTGAAACGTTATTCCCACTTACGCTAAATAATTTTCCATTAATTTTTATAGTGTTCATAAGTTTTTCAAATATTTTGTTCATTGATTCAATTGCGTCACCGATAGTTATATGCAATAAATCTTGCATATTACACGGTGTACCACCATCTTGGAAGTTCGAGCAATGGTTGCGCCATTATGGTTTCTATGGTCGCTAATGGTCCTTTTATTGCCTCATGTATACTCTGGGCCACTAACGCACTTCCGCTCAACGCTTCTGGCGTCATGACGGAAACTGGAATGCCTGCTTCTTCATACCCTCTTTTTAGAACATCCGAGTATTCCTGCCCACGAACATGAATTAACACCATGGCTTTTGGTTTTGCAAACTGTGGGTATTGAGAATGGAAACTATTGATTCTTGTCGCAATGTCTCCATGGTTGTGTCCGCCATCGGAAATCTGTACATCAATCGTTGCGCCAAATTGTCTTGCTTCTGGGTAAAGAGCAAGAGAATCTGTTCCCCCGTTTGCCGTTCGTCCGAAAAGAATCGCTTTAAATGCATCGGAAACGAACTCTTTTGGCAAGGGTAAAATTTCTTTGCCGGTATTATAGAGGCCCCACATGAAGTTCTCTTGTGGGTTTTTTACGACTTCTGCAATAATAGCGCCCTTTTCTTTTGCTATTTCTATCGATTGCTCCATGCTTCCTGATACGTCAATATGTAGAAATATCTTTCCAACATCCCCCACCTGTTCTTTTCGAACGTCAGCCCGAACTTTCTTCATCATCTCCTGAACTTCTTTACTAGATTCCTTCGTAAGGGTATCCACGCGATCAAGTGCGGTTTTGGCGCTCGTGATTTTTTCTTCATAAAGCTTTTTGACTTCGGGATCGGTAAGAACCCCGAGGTTTTCCCAAGTGTTATGGAGAATGACGGCCTGATTTCCTGTGCATTGCTCTAATAAAGCCACGGCAACCACTGGGGATACCTTTTTAAGCGCCCCTAGTACCCCTAAAACGGGGAGTTTCTTCTCGCGGATATATTCTGCTATCTCAAGGTCCGTCTTTCCTTTAAAATCAAACTGGGTTTTTTCAAATTTTATATCCTTACCTTTCTGATTCCATCGTAAAATAGCCGCCACTTCATCACTTGGAAACATGTGTACCATTCGGTAGAGATTGGTATAGGTGTTTCCAAGACCTGATTTTTTTATTCCTCTCACAATTTCAAGGTTGGCTTCTCGGTAGGTAAGATATTTGCGAAATGCAGTACGCAAAGCGCTAGGAAAATGTTGGGCCTCGTTAAATATATCTTTAACAGCAAATTTTCGAGTAGCAAGTTCCACAACTCGTTTGGCGAGTTTAGGATCAAGCATCTGAAGTGCCGCTGCTGAAACGTAGCGAAGATTGGGCTTACGATATTGACTTCCAGGACTAAAAGGCGTTCCATCCCCACTCGACAACGAATTAACAAACGTAAGTACCGTTTGTAAATCTTTCGATTGGGAATTAGTCATGATGTAGGATAAAAGACGCGCGAGGAAAATAGGATCCCGTTGGGTTAACGGAATAACGGCATCAAGAATTGGAGTGAGACGATCTTCTTGGAGTTTATTTTTTGACCAAACGTGGTGACAACCGTCAATAAGAAGCGTATACGCATTTAATCTATCCGTATCGGATAGGTATGGCAAAACACCTTCGGCTTGAACAGGGGAGGCTGCTCGTCTCATGGTTATCTCCTTTCAAAATTAATACTCTTTTGGTTCCTTGTTTCCGGGTTGCATAAGTTATGGGTTCATGTTTTGTAAACTTCTCCCCCCATCATTAAGGAAGACGGGATACCTGCCGTTATCCACATTCTTCCCTAGTGGCGGGGGAGCTTGGATTCGCACCAAGTATTTCAATTTTCAAGATTGATGTTTTAGCTTGTGTGAACCAATATTGGACGCAATCCAGAAACAAAAAACCATTTAGAACTTCATCCCATGTTGCATAAGTGATATTGAGTATAAAGAATTGTACTCCCCCCCAAGCTGCCCTCCGCTTGACGAACTATAAAATAATTGTCTTACCAAGGGCAATTTGGAGGGGGGTACGGATTTTCACGTCCGTAATTGCTTGTGACTCTATATCGAAGACGCAACAGAGAATGAAATTCTCAACGGCTTCTTTGATGTAAAATTCTTAATGTGCGAAGGTGAGGCAATTGTCCCACCAACTCTTCATTTGCTTTTCGTACTTCATCCGGTAAATTCACGATTATTCTCTTATACTCTTCACTCTGTAACCAATCCTCATACTGCATATTCCCCCTCGTTCGATTACACTTTTTACACGCGCTTAGCAAATTATCAAGAACTGTTGCTCCACCCTCTTCCCAAAGATCGCAATGATCGATGGTTAACTGAACATCATCGCGGTTACAATACCGACATCGAAACCCATCACGCTTCCAACAATTCCACTGTAATAATCCGTCTATTTGCCTCTGTGTTTTTCGAACAATTGCTTTTTTAATTCCACTTCCATCATTTTGCAAAATCTCTGTTTCCAATAAATCCGTTTGTCTCAAAAACCTCTCCCAATCGGATAGATCCATTGAGAGTGTTGTTATATCTGTTCCACCCACCTCTTCTCCTTTTATAAGAGCGAGATAGGTTTTTCCATTCCCTTGCCAGATTCCTCCGATAAGTTGGATCTTCCCCCCGATGTCGTAAAGATTCAAATCGTTAAGCGTAATTGTTTCCATAACAAATGCTCTTTATAAAAACTCAAGTCTGCCTTGCATAAGTGCTTCCCATTGTAAAGTGTATGTCGGATTTGAACCGACGACCTTATCTTTAAAAAAGATATGCTCTATCCAACTGAGCTAATGATTCTTGCGAATCGTGCTTGTAAATGGGTCGCTAGGACGCAAAACAGGCTACAATTTTCAATCTAATAATCCCAAAAATTTATTTGTTGTTGCGTTTTTTCCAAAATATTTGATTGCTGCATTATCGTATGCTTCCGCTGCTTCTTTATCTGTTAAAAAATTCCCTAAATATTTTAATTTATAATCAACTGATATAAGTGCTCTCCATGGTTTTCTAATCGTTTGATCTTTTTCTTTATAAATTCCTTTATATCTATATACATGATTTTTTCTTACTCTGGTTTTACTTTTTGCTCTAAAATTGCATTTTTTGTGAGAAAAAGCGATGTTTTCTAAATCCCAAAATAATTTAACATCTCCATATAGCCAATTTTCTTTATGATCTACTGTAAAATCATCTATGTTTTCTATTTTTTCTCCACATCTAAAACATGCATCTAATCCCAATTTGGTTGCTAAATGGAACAAAATCATCTTTTTTAATCGATACTCTGCTCTTCCCGATGGCATCCCTAATTGTTTTGCTCTAATTGAGCTGTAATTTTTATATTTCCCTTTATTTTTCCTATACCACGCTATTTTGGCAAATCTTTCTTCATCTAAATTTTTATACGGCATATACCGATATTATATGGCATACGCAATATATATGTCAAGCAGTGTCTTTTGCTTGTATGCTAGTGCCCGAGCTTGGATTCGAACCAAGAGTGTCCTTGCGGACTGCGTGTAAATGCTTGTTGGTGACGCGAACTTTCATTCGCATAAGTAATAAGCATTTTAACTATGTGATAGTTCCTAAAACTATTGCCTTTTCCATTTGGCTACTCGGGCTTGGTGAAGGGGCGAGGAGTCGAACCTCGTTGTTTTCTTTAATAGAGAAATGCATGTGAGTAGATTATTGGGACGCGCGTGAATAAATTCAAACGCATAAGTATATTCTACTTAAATCCGTTTTGCTACCCCCTCAATATAAATGTGCGATTGTCTTGTCAGAAAGCCCCAGCTGGAGACTTTGCAAACAAGTACGCGTTGTGTGAACTCTCAACCTTTTTCACTGTATATAACCCATCTTCTAAAATATCTACACCCGTTTCTTCTTCTACCACCGGAGCCACGGCCTCGAGTATCTCCTGGTCAGAACTTTCAAACGTCACCCCGAGGGTGTTATACGCGTATTCTTTCTCTTCTGACTCAAGTGTTACGACTATTCGACCCGTTGGCGCTTCTGTTGCTACTGCTCTTGTTGTTCTTCTCATATTTTCTCCTAACTGTACCAGAGTTTATCAAAGATACTCATACTTGTCAAGAGGGGAAAACTGTAGTAGCCCGTGTCGGGAATGATCCGACAGTCTTTTCTTTGAGAAAGAAATGATTTGCCGTTAATCTAACGGGCCATTAAAATCGTTGTGCTCTTCCAACACACACAAGTGACAAAGGAATTTCTTGTTCTGGAATTCCATAAATTTTTCTTATTTCTTTTTCATTAATAGAACCTACCCAACAGCTATCCAAATCAATCGCGGTCGCGGCAACGGTAATGCACATGCCCGAAATCGTTGCGTCTTGAACCGCATAAAGCTTTCCCCTCTCTCCATACTTTTCTGTCGATTTTACCGGAGCAGCGCATATACAGAAAACCGTTGATGCATCAGAAATAAATCCCTGGTCGAGTATAGCCTTTTGAATTTCCTTTTTCTTCTTATGATTCTCTTCATGATAAATAGAATATGCACGGAGATTACCGGCGGAGGGTCCGTAGTCAGATGCCCGTATGAGCGTTTCTAAATTCTTTTTGGGGATGACATATTGTTTATCAAAGTACCGACACGATGAACGCTTCTTTAACAATAACAAAATAAAATCTCGTAATTCCATACCGTATATGACTTAGTAGCCTGTCGGGGCGATGATCCCCGTACCCCTCGGTGAAAACGAGGCGATTTATCCAATCGTAATCTAACAGGCCATTGGCAGGGATCTCAAGAATTGGACTTGATCTAAACGTTTTGGAGACGTTTGTGCATCCGGTACACCTGACCCCTATATTATGCGCGGTTGACGGGATTTGAACCCGTAACGATTTGATTGACAATCAAGCATTCTGCCAGGTTGAATTACAACCGCATGTGCGCCCTTACCAAGAGTTGAACTTAGATCAACGGTTTCGAAGACCGCCGCTCTTCCGATTAAGCTATAAGGGCTTTTCTAAAAACTGAACAAACGATACCTTCCGATTATTTTTCCAATACTCTGCCATTCTATGCCAGAAATCCAATCCAGATACTCTTTTTGTTCCAGATTTAGTAATGATTCGCACATCCCCATACTGTTCATCAAGTTCGACTTCTCCGTCCCGCTCCATTTCTTTAAGAAGTGGATAAAGAGATTTGAATACTGTTTTCAAATACGTCGCAACCTTATCTTTTGCTTTTAACTCTTCAATTTCTTCTTTGGTATACATAGTGTTCCTAGGTGGATTTGAACCACCATCGCGCCCTTAGGACGGGCAAATTCTGTCCATTAAACTATAGAAACATTCCCCAATCCTATCTTTACTGTGGCGATTAGGGATCTCCACTTGGAGCGAGAGAGGAGATTTGAACTCCCAAACCTCTTCCTTGGCAAGGAAGCATTCTGCCGTTGAACTACTCTCGCTTTAATTCACTGTTTTTAGTCTTTCTATTTTATTTAATACCCATCGTTCCCAATCATGAATAAAATCAAGCAATGGTTTTGTATTTATGCTTGCAATATCGATCCATCCGTCTCGATCAAGAATAAGAACAAAACCAATATTTTTCTTTCTCGCCTTATGTTGCTTAATAAACTTTTTATAACGAATATCCATGTCTTTATACTCTTTTTTAGTTGTCATAGTTTGACTCCCGCTTAGAATTCTTTTCCCGTTTGATTACAATCGAACACGTATAACCCCTCTGCCCTCCACATCCGTACAACGCGCGGGCGGTCATCGATTACAAATAAAATGTTAAATTTTCCCTTCAAATGTCGTTCGTATAACTCTTGTTTCACAATGGAATCTTGTCGCCTATCTCCCGTCGGACGCATGATAATCCCGTCGTAGGGAATGGTATTTTTCTGTAACCATGCCTCGGTTCTTCCCTTGTGTGCTTCTTCTCTTCCTGAAAGGATGATGATGTTAATGTACGGACGTGTACGAACTAATTCCACGATTGTTTTTACCTCTTCGCACACTAAATCATCTTCACATTTCTCAAATTCAAAGATACCACGGTTCCCCCGAATTGCCAACGTACCATCAACGTCGATAATCACTGCCGTCGGTAAATTCGTTTGCTTTTCAACTACTGGCTTTTTTTCAAACGCTTCTTTTGCCTGTTGTCTCTTTTGTTTGACCAAAGCTTTTGCAAGACCCGGATCAATTTTGATGCTCTTTAACATAATAGTGTGCTCCCTAAGGGACTCGAACCCCCAAGCCTTGCGGCGCTACGTTCTTGGCGTAGTTTGTTTACCAATTTCAACAAGAGAGCTTTTCCTTTTTGATCTTAAATTTCTCATTCTATCACGTAAACACAAATTACAATGTCTTATATTTCTTTTATCAGTACATGTGTTTTCCTTTGTATATTTATGCCCTATCGGACAATGAGTTTTTTTACGATTGTGACTTCCTCTATTCCCTCCCGCGCCAATATTACATAATAAATGGCTAAATGCTATATTATTTATATCGAAAAAAGATTCTTTTGGGTTTATAGAATCTAACCACGGAATCTTATGTTCAATGCTTAATTGTTTAACCTCTTTTATTTTGTTTCCGCACTGGAAACAAATATCAAAACCCAAAAGTTTAATTAAATGAAAAATGATTATCTTTCTTAATTGACCACTTGCTGTCCCGATGGGCATTTCAAGTTGTTCCGATTTTTTATTGTTGCTAAAACTCATAGTTGTCCTTCGACTTTATGAATCGTTTGTTTCTTCGTTATTTTGCGGAGGCGATACGGCTCGAACGTACAACTGGGAAACCCAGCACTAGTTTTCAAGACTAGCCGATAGATCCACCCTCGTCCACCTCCATTTGCTCTCCCGCGTGGATTCGAACCACGAACCTTTCGCTTAACAGGCGATCGCGCTACCATTGCGCCACAAGAGAAATGTGCCAACTCCAGGTTACGATCCTAGCTCTCACGTTCTTCAAACGTGCGCTATCACCAGATCAGCTTAGTTGGCTTTCTCCCATTCCAGTGTATCAAGATAATTCCACAAATGTCCAACAAGCAATTGACTTTCACAGTTGGAACAGGCCGGGTGATACCCCTTACACTTATCCTTCCCACACTCTTTTCCCACAAGCTTTATCATCTTTTTTACTAACGTAATTTTTTCTTGTAATGTCATGGTAGGCGATCCTCGAGTTGAACGAGGGACTGGTTTTTATCAGAAACCCGTGTTGCCACTATACCAATCGCCTATATGTTCCCAGAGATGGATTCGAACCACCGGCCAGCAAATTCAAAGTTTGCGCCCCGATACCGACACAGGGTGTCTGGGATTTTGTGAACGCGGGAGATTTCGAAACTCCGGCCACCCGATTAAGAGTCGGGAGCTCTTCCTCTGAGCTACGCGTCCATTAATTCTGGTGTGCAAAACCACCGATAATACTCTTCTTTGTTTTTCTCATAAATGACGTTGATTGGCAAGTTGTTCTTTTCTCTCTGCCAAAGCATGAGCAACCGACCTAAACGACCATTTCCATCAATAAATCCGTGTATATGCTCAAACGAAACATGCGACCGCTTAATCTGTGTTTCTTCTGTATCTTGATTCGCCTGCCTCAACCAAACTTGCATGAGACCCGGAACCATAACCGCGTTTACCGCTTTTCTTCCGCCAATCCAGACTGGAACCGTTCGGAACGCCCCTCTCTCCGGCGGAAATAGATGATATTTCATGAGAATATCGTGCGTTTTTAGTAAGTTCCGCACAGTTAATGTCTTTTGATTGTTAAGGTACTTCCACGCCTGTATCGCCTGCGCGAAACTTTGGTCATCCCACACGTTTTCTATTTTATTACTTTCCCTTAAAAAATATGACGCATCTCTATCATAGTGATAATGACATTTTTTACACAATCGTTTCCAGTCTTCTCTTTCTCTTTTGTATTTTCCGCTTATGTTAGCCCAATCTATAAATTTTCCTTTTAATCCACTTTTTCCACATTTTTCACAAGTATCAGGATTTCCAAAATGCTCTTCTATCCAATGATGTAATGCGCTATAACTAACTTCGTTTCCTTTCCATTTTAAATGCTTTTCATTTGAAAATTGTCCTTTTTTAAAATGCGTTCTTCCTGTATTTGTTTGTAATCCTTTTTTTCCTTTATTCCAAGGAATTCTTCCCATCTGAGATAATGATAAATTTTTTTTATGCTCTTTAGAAAAAGGCTTCCTAATATATATTCCGCTTGTCATATTTTTATTTTTTCTTTATTTGACTCCCAAAGAAAATTTAACACATCCGACTCATGCTTTAGCTTTTCGTCCATAGAGTATCCTCATCGCTTCCACGACTTTCGTGGGCATAATACACTTAAATGGTGTTTCCTTGAATACTTTAATCCATTTTTTCGCTTCGTGTTTTGTCATGAGTGTGAACGCGGATGGATTCGAACCATCGATATTTTGCTTAAAAGGCAAATGCCTTTGGCCACTAGGCTACGCGTCCCTAATTATCTAAAAATATTTTGACTATCCTATCTAGTAGTTTCTTTAGTCGTCTAAAGATGTTCATGGGTGCCGTTTCTAGGTAACGATCCTAGTTAGACCGGACGGCCAAGAGTTTTACAGACTCCCGCAGTTCCTTACTGCTAACAACGGCATTACGTAATATACCAAACAAATTGTTTTTGCCAAAAAACTCTTCCCAATGGTGACCCAATTTGAATAAACAATGTTTTTTGACTTTTCGGATTACCAACAGATCCTTTTATCCGAAACGTATATTCAAACCGACACTGTAATTTTGCATGAGGAAAAAGAACAAATTTCCTATATTCAATTTCCCCATCTTCTCCTATGTGTTTTGACCAACTAAATAATCTATCCATGAGCCTCATGGTGGAATTGCGCCACCGTCAACTCGTTACAAGTGAGTCGTTGGACTTCTCAACTAATGAGGCTTGGAGCCTGAAGGGAGTTTTGCGATCCCGACCCCGTTCTTACCATGAACGTGCTCTGCTTCTGAGCTACCCAGGCTTTGGCTCGTAGGCTATTTGCAAATCGTTATTAGATTTTAGGGAAACTTAAAAACCCTATATTCCTACGAGCAACATAATATGTATGAGCTAAAACCAAGAATCGAACTTGGGCCTATCCTTTACGAAAGGATCATTCTGCCACTGAACTATTAAAGCGGATCGCCTTGCAACCCTGTATACGAGTTGACGCAAGGCTTAGCCATCATTACGACCCTGCCGAACCGTAATGAATTTGTGCCGATGGGAAGACTCGAACTTCCAACCTTCTCGTTCTAAGCGAGACGCCTCTACCAAATTGGGCTACAAGGGCTCTTTCATATCTTTTATCCATTCCTTAGAGCTTCGTAAATCAGAAAATATCCTTACCAAATTAGTTGCCTCTATAATCAAACGACATTTTTTACATAAGCTAGCATATAACGAATGTAAATGTTTATCCAACTCTTCAGGGATTGGCCATGAAGCATTGCTGTAACCCTCCCCGATAAAATATCGAGGAGAACATAACATTACTTCATTCTTATTGTTAAAGTCCTTTATGGTAATTTCTTCACCGCAATTCTCGCATAAATTCATAGTGCTCGGGGAAGGGGTCGAACCTTCATGTCTTTCGACATACGTTTTTGAGACGTACCTGTATACCTATTCCAGCACGCGAGCAAATTAATCCCAAAGATGATCGAACCATTTTACAAAGAGCTTCATCCCTTCCTCAAATTCTTTTTGTAACACGTCGTATCGCTTGTAATATTCTTTTTTCCCTAACTTTGCAAACTGCATTTCCAAATCCTCTTGTTTATTTTTTGCTTCAAAGCCTCGTGCCATTTTTTCTACAATAGCTCCCCATTTTTTGTAAGTGTTCGCTTCTCCAAACCCAGGAAAACCCATTCCGTGTTTATAATATCTCAAAGCACTTGGCAGCCACCGACAAAGATAATAATCTAACGACCAACAATCTTCATCTGCATATCCCCACCATCCTCTTTGAAGAAAAAATTTTGTTTGTCTCCAAAGGTCTCGAATTACTTCAAGTGGATAATGCCAACTCAAATGCCATGTAAATGCTATTCGTTGTTTTTTCATAAGTGCTCCTGACAGGATTCGAACCTGTATGTCCTTTATGGACACGGGCTCTTAAGGCCCGCGCGTATGCCGTTTCGCCACAAAAGCATATAAGGGTGAGATAAACATGTTACTTTCGTAACCCCAGAGTTGCACTGGAAACCTGTGGACTCACCCTTATGAGTCTGGTATAAAACCACACCATTTTTAAATTCCTATTCAGGCTCTATTGTTGGCGCGAGAGGAGTTGAACCTCTATATACGAATTTATAAGATTCGCTCTTTCCCGTTCAGACACACGCCATATTATGTTTTTTCGAAAACCTTAAGTCCTTTAATCTTTCCGTGAAAATCATTCTCATGCCATTTGTACGATTGATGTCCACCTTTAATATCCATTAATTCCATTTTTGTGTACTCTTCTACAATCTTCCACCAAGACTTCGGGTTATCACTATTTTTTAAGGTAACATGATCACCAATTTTTACTCTGTTTGCCTCGAGCCAACAAATCAATTCCGAGTCTTTTCTCTTTAATTTATATTGTTGCATTAGCATAGGTATGAGGCCGATGTCGGAATCGAACCGACGTATAGCAGGTTTGCAAGCTGCTGACTTACCTCTTGTCTAACCGGCCACGGCACCCATGATAGGATTCGAACCTACATTCTTGCCCTTCGCAGGGGCACGCTCATCCGTTGAGCTACACGGGTATTGGCGGAAGCCGCGAGAGTCGAACTCGCATATGCAGCGCATTTCCAGTTTAGCGAACTAGCACGGTCTGCCGATGCCGTTTAGACTTCCAAATCTAACTAGGTACTCGCTAAGAGAATCGAACTCCTCACATGACGGATGTAAGCCGTCCGTTCTACCAATGAACTAAGCGAGTATTTAAATTTGCGACCCCACTGTGAATCGAACACAGATGACAAATTTAGAAAATTTGCAGTCTATCCGTTGACTTATAGGGTCTAGGGTGGACCTGACAGGATTTGAACCTGCGACCTTTGCTTTGCAAAAGCACTGCACTACCACTGTGCTACAAGCCCATCAGAGCACCTAGCGGGAATCGAACCCGCGTGCCTAGTTTGGAAAACTAGCAGTTTACCATTAACTTATAGATGCGTTTCTCTTAAACATCTTCTCCTGCTACAATTTCTCGTTCGATTGCGTCTTTCACATCCCCAGAATCATCATTATTCAAATTTCTTTTTCGTAATTCCCTAATAATTGATTTTTTAATATTTTCTTTTTGCGCTTGTGTAAGCGAAGCGAATGCCGTTGCTGCCATGTTTTATGTCACCTCCTCGTTCTGTTCTTTGGTCGGGAACCAGGGAGTCGAACCCTGAACCTGACGATCCCAAATCGCCCGCTCTGCCAATTGAGCCAGATCCCGAATGGGTTCATCGCCCATTGTGCGTCCCCGTCTTATAAAAAGACGGACGAACGTGGTTGCACTGCTAGGACTCGAACCTAGATTCTTGCGCTCAGAACGCATTGGCCTACCTTTAGCCGACTGTGCAGTGCCAAACCTTGGGATCGAACCAAGCAATTCTCGCTTATGAAACGAGCGTTCGCCCAGCGAACTCGTCTGGCGTTGCGGGGCAAACATCGCAGTTTGACATAGAGATTATGAGACTCTTGTGCGCTTTACACTACCCCGCGTCTTTTGGGTGATTGAGCGGATTTGAACCGCCAACCTTCTCCTTCACAGGGAGACGCTCTACGTCTTTCGACTCCAATTGAGCTACAAACACCATTGTGTTGGGGCGGGCTATTCCTTTCAGAAATATACCCGTTGCCCAACTTCGTAGCCTGTCCCAAACCCACCATACTCTATCAAACTTTCCAAGTTTTGTCAAGATATCAATATAGTGGTAGCACACTTTTTAGGGGGTTGTCAACTCTGTCGCGTGGTCTTCGAGGAATTGTTTCAATAAGTGGCGATGGCAGTGTGGATTTGTTTGCGATTCCCAACAAAGGAGCCACAAAGTTCTTTTGTCTTCCCTTACAAATCTCGCCACCGTCATAATTGCTTCATCTTTTACCTCCCATAGGTGTTGGATTTTCCGAAGATACAAATCGGCAAACGCGTCCCAATCTAGTTCTCCGGTTTTATACTTCATCAACACATCTCGATCTGGGGCGAGAGCCCGACCGAGTTTCGTTCCACCCGTGGTGATAAGAAGTGCCAAATCCCCTGGGGGAAGTTGGTCAAATTTCCGTGCGGTCTTTATCATGTTCCTCCTTTCACTATCCTTCCATTAATCCGAAAAATAACGGTCGGCTTTTGAAGGACGTTGATCCGGGGGGAATAAAATTTATCTGTTTTAAATCGTCGCGGGTGAGTTTTTTGATAGGCAAAATAACAATGGTTCTTACAAAAAATCATATTTTTCATGTTGGAATAGGGGTGAAAATCCTTTCCGCAGTTTTTACAGACATTTGTAATCGTCCATGCCCGTCGATTATTTCCTAAGTCTATAAGATTTTTGCACGAGCGACAAAATTTCTTAAGGGCATGTCCCTCCTCTTGAGTGACGGGTTTCTGACACCGGGCACAATAGAATTTAAGCGTTTGTAAAAACTCTTGTTCTTGTTGTTTTTGGGATTCTCTTTTCTTTTCTCGTTTTCTTTTAAGTTGCTCCGTGTAGGGTTTTCCTGTCATCTTTCGATAAATTTGCCGGGCGCGTTCTCGGGATATATGATATGCGGCTCCTACTTCTGACAAGGTGTGGTCTCCAGTTTCTAGCAATCGGATCATCTCTTCATTCCTATTTTTAAATGGATTTTTTGCCCACAAGTACTGTTTATATAATATTCTCTTACACTCTGGGCATCGTCTCGCGACTTTTTTAATATACGCATGGCAAAATTGGCAATATTTCATGTTCATAGCGACTTGTGGAATGGGCACATATCTTTTACAAAACAAGGATAGAATGACTTGACCATTGGCCTCGCCGTTTTATATTCTCCCGTTGCAATCATATCTAACACCTTTTTTGCTAAATTCCACACCCACACCTCCTCGTCAACCGAATACTGAATGGTGAGAGGGACTATTTTTGGTTTTTTTCTTTTAACGAGAGACACCTGAAGAAACCCATTTGGTGGCTTTCCGTATAACGCCCGGTTGGCTAGATAGTAAAGAAGTCCTTGATTACGATTCAAAGCGTCTTGTTTTAACCCGGTTCCACTTGTCGTTTTAAAATCAACAATCAAGTTATTTTGGGTATGAAGGTCAATTTTGAAGGTAAACGGTAAGGGTAATAGTTCATGTGTTTTGGGGTTTTCAAGGTCCACGACTTTTCGTTCCTCAATCATGTCCGGCTCGAGGTAGGGGCCATTTTTTCGGTACTCTTCCATAGTTGCCTTCCCTTCGGAAACGAGTTTCTCTATATTAATACCTCGCGGTCGTTCTTTCTTGGGGTCGTTGCGGATATAGTCTTCAATAGAAGTAATAGGGTCGTGGCCTCTATAAAATTGTTCTAGGCCGAAATGGACGCTCGATCCATAAAAGAGGTTTTCCGTCTTCGGTGTTTTTATCTTATGAAGATAAAGCATTTGCCACGCGTAGGGGCATTGAAGGAAAGTATTAAGTTGACTTGCAGAAAACGCTTGTACCATATCTCATATTACATTGATTCGTTCAACCGCCGATAATACTCCAAACACTTCTTGCACGTCTTCCAATATTGCCCAGCGTGCACTTTATGAGAATTTTTTATACGTCTAAACAATTGCAATACCATACTCGACACACCCATAACGATCCATGTATTTTTTATACAACTTCATCGCATACGTCATTGCCGCTATCTCGGTTTTAAACACCGGGCTTTCGGAAAAATAATCATGTAACTCTTTATGGTTATATCCATCTTTTTCCGGCTTATAGTTTATATTCTCCACGGCCTGACCATGGACAACCCGCCATCCTTCTTTGAACTTATGTAGATATACCCCATTGTCGGCCGACATTTGTATTTACTCCTTCTTTTTCTTTTCTAATGTATTTTTCCTATTCCGATAGGCGTCCCTCAGCTTACTCGTTTGGTTCTCCGTGAGGTCAAGGGAGACCTCTTTGATAGTTTTTCCTACTTCCTCTAGTTCTTCAATGGTTTGCGCCCCGAGAACCTTTTCTAAATAGTCTTTGATTTGTGCCATTTCCTCGTTGGTCATCATAGGAAGCGCTGCTTGTTGTTCCCCTTCCCCATCGGCAACCATTTCCTCTACCGATACTCTTCCGAAATCAGACACGTATTCCGAAAGCAAATCCCTCTCCTCTTGCGTCATGTTTGCCACGTTCTTTTCATATTCTTCGTAGAGGTGGGGAAGAAGCGCGCGACGAAGCACGCGGTTAAGCGCCCGAGTCTCTGAGAGTTCCGCCGGATACCCCTTTACCATAACCATGTTTGCTGCGGATGCACTTCCTATAGAACTTACAAAATTTCCTTTTTCATCCGTTGCGACGACTTCCGTTATGGCAGAATCTCCAATATTCTCGTATATCTTAATTCGTTTTATCTCTATTATCTTCACTTTATCAGGGTATTTCTTCCACGCACACATAAGTCCTAGGGCATTAATATAGGCTTTTCGTCCAAGTCGTTCTTCTAAATTAATCCCGGCAACCGGCAACCCAAATGCTTTGGCAAGCAAGGTGATAACGTCTTGTTTGTTTTTGGGTTTCTCTGATGTTTTTGTTTCCATATATCCTCCTTTTAATTTGTTTTCTTTTCTTTTTCTGGTTTCTCTCCACACTCGTCGCACCCGTGATGAAAGGATGCCTTACAAAACGCTTCCATGTCCTCGGATGGAATAATAATAACCGCCTTTTTGCACCGCGGGCAATAGGCGGAAAACGAATCATGAAAAATACAAAGCTCTAATAATGACTCCCCACAGGTTTTACAGGCAATGACAAGAAATGATTTGTGTTTTTTCATATATTATTTTCTTAACGGAAGTTGTTTTGCTTGATGTATTAACGACCATCCCTCTCTATCCATCTCCTTTGCCCTTTTTTCTTGCTGTTCGTTGTACTCATTTATTGGGAACAAATCTTTTTCTTCAACTTCTCCCCGATCATTTCCGATGCTTTTATGAAGTTTTCCTATAATTTTGTATTTTCCTTCGTATTCATCATAAATTTTCCGTTGAGCAGTAAATCTTACGATACCATCCCACCTATCTTGAATGAAAAACTCTCCAATAAATTCCGCTTCCTTATCTTTTTTTATTCTCTTTTTTGCTTCAAATAAACTTGTATATTCACTATCGTCAACGATGAATCGTTCCGTTTGTTTGTTAAACAATATATCTTTTCCAAGTATAGTTTCTATCTTAATTGTATTTTCCATACTTAGTTAACGGAATCCTCTGAGCTTTTCTTGAAAATAGACAACGGTTGCCTCCCATTTCCTGACATCCGCCCCGTTATAGACCGATGCAAGGTCAGCAAGGTCATGAGTTTTCTGATATCGTTTATAGGTGGGACTGGTTGCGATGGTGTTTGCGACCGATTGGATTGCATCTTGATAGCTTGTAAAGTCCCAACAAGGGTTTCCAAAACCCCACGCGTTATATTGTCCGCATTGGTGTTTTCCGAATGTGCTCTCCGCGCCAGATATCGCAACAAGTAAAGTCCCATCGAGATTTGTGTTTTGGCTAATAGTAATAAAATCTTGTGCATAGTCTTCGAGCGGCGATCCATAACTTCGTAAGAAACGCCGAACAATATCTACCCTATCGGGCTCTACCGCCTGGGCACGGGTTGTGATAGAGCCAGTTATTTTCCCACGCCTAAAATTGTCTTCAAATCCTCATCCGTTTTCGTGTGCCCGTTCTCGTAAATTTCTCGGATTGGTTTTACTAACTCAGGATGGGAATAGGCGAACCAAAGTTCCTGTCTCGTCTCAATCATTCGTCTTCCAATAGTATATCCTTGGAACATAAGAAATCCAAGAACGACAATAACGGAAATCAACTTAACCCCTTCCCACACCCATCGTCCATTTTTCTCCTTAGGTTGTGGAGGAACCATCGTTCCCGTGTTTCCACTTCCCGGTGTATTCTTAAACTCTTTTTTCATAACGACTCACCTCACTTTCTCGTACCAACTTCGAATACTTGTAAACATTTTATCGGCACATCTTTAAACGCTGTTGTTTCATATTGTTTGCACACATCTTGTGTTTGCGCTGACGTTGATGCTTCTTTTAATTTTTGTTCCTCAGTTCGACAATCTTTTCCGTTCGAACACGACAAGTTAACAGCAAAAAACACAGAAAAAAATATAATAAAAACTAGAAACACAGCAACCAAAAAATCATTACCATTCCACATATTATTCTAATTGAAACGCTTGTATACACTTCTCTGGCGCGTTATCGATGGTGTGAGAACGGTAATATGTCTCACACACCTTTAACACTTCTTCCTCTGTTTTTGCCTCCTCCAATTGTTGTGGCGCCGGTCGACAATCATTGTTTTGGCACACTATCTTCCTCTCGTTAAAATAATTCGAAACAAGGATTCCAATGAGAACAACACAAGCAAGACCCAAAAACAAAGAGATGAGCGTATCAGTATTCGGAATCCTAATTCTTGATCTGGCGCCGTTAACTCTTTTTGCCCATCTTTAAAAAAAATCTCAGTATTCCCTTTATGAATCCTCGAGCGTCTTTATTGTCTTCTTCAAGGAGTTCTTCCATTCCTCCAATGGTGATGTTGTCTTCCGCGTCTTTTAACAACTTCGGAAGTTCTTTGACCTTCTTTTTCTTAAGAGATACATCGGATACCCCCAAGGCTTTTTTCACAAACCGGAGTTGCCTCTGCATGATGTGATGGGCGCTTAGTCGCATTTCCTCCGTTTGCGCGTCTCCGTTTCCATGAATAAGTGAAGAGGATACCACGGTGATGGCGCGAGAGTCCTCATCCTTTTTTGCATTCATATAAGCATTCATGCATTCGGTGCAATCTTCCTCGTCGTGCTCTACGCACAACCCGCTTCTTCTAAAAAAATCACTTTTCATAACAGTATCTCCTTTCACTCTTTTTTGTAATGACTTAATAATGACTTTCAATTCCTGAACTTGTTCTTTTAGATTTTCAACTTTTTCTTTATCGGAAAAAGAAAACCCTTGAATCCCCATCTTATACGCCGCTTGAATCTGTTGTAATTGATGTTGATATTGTTGTCGTATCGATTCTATCTTTGCTTGCGCTTGGCCCGCCGCCCAATATTCACCTCGAAAAGGGTCGGTCGCACGATTCGTTGGGTATATCCCCGCCGCCATTTATTTCTTCACCGCGCGTAGCATCTCCACCGCCTCTTTTAACGAATAATACTCCGGGTTAAAAAGACGCGGGAGTGAATCTACGACAATGGTTGCACCCCAAAACATAAGAACAACGGTGGTAAAGAACAAAAAAACTACCGCCGTTTTTTTATCAAGTGCCGCTAGCGTTTTATTTTTTGCCGTCCTATCCATCAATTTCCAACTCCACACCCCTCCTGCGACCGTAAGCAGCCCCAGAAGAGCCTTCTGGAGTCCGTAGAGTACCTGTTGCTTAGTAAGAATCAACCAAAGTCGCTCGATAATCATACCCGCTTGAGTCGCAATGGTAGATAAGCTTTCAGAAATTGTTTGTAAAACATTACTTGTTTCCTGCATAGATCCTCCTTTGTCAAATTATTTGTATAAAACTCGCGCTACCATCCCGATAAGTAACCCCGTCCCAAAAAGATTCAAAAAAATAAGCTTCATTTCATCAGACATATGTCCTCCTTACTTGAATAATGTGTTGAATACGTTGGTAATTGTATTTCCAATATCGTAGAACGACACAAAAACTCCCGTATGCTTGGAAACGGCAACTACCAAATCCGAGCCCTTTGTTGCTATTTCATAAAAAAATTGAGAGAAAAGGGTTGTTGCCTCTTGGTTCATATATATACCTCCATGAGCTGCTTTAGGGATTCTTTGATCATGTTCCGGTTAAAATCCCCTACCACATCAAGCTCATATCGATTCGACCCATTTTCTCGAATCTCTCTCATAACAAATACGGCGGTTTTTGAACGAGACTCCTTTGGTTCGGGTTGAGATGGGGTTGTTGGCTTTTTTTCTTGTTCATCTTGTAACGTATACGTCCCGTTTTCCCACACCACCACCTTTTTCAACTCTACTTCAATAGATCGGGTAGCGCTATATACGATGCTTTTTACCCGAGCAATAGATTGGTCGCTCGTGTCGTTGTAGAATTTTTTCGCCCATTCAATAACCTCTACCTTTCCTTCTTGTCGAAATGCGTCTCGGATTTGTTCCGCCATACTTTTTTGTTCTTCCATAGGTTCTCCTTTCACTATCGGCTCCGATTCTTTCGGACCATTAATAAATTGACGAAGGGATTGATTATTTTTAAATTCTTTATTCGCAACTTTCCGAATAACTAAATCACGGATGTCTTTTCTCGCATTCACCGCTATTTCAAAATGTTTTTTTGACACTCCATTTCGCATGGCTTCCCACGCAAATTTTGGTAAATGATATAACTTAAGGTAAAGAGCGGTAGTGACATTGCTAAACTTAAACTCTTTCTGTAACTGCCGCACAACTTTGGTTTCACTATTTCCCCGTCCTCTTTGATGATACTTCGGGTCATAAGGGTGGCCCGCTATCTCCTGATACCGTTTATTCATTTCCTCTAACCGCTTATAAAACGCATCAATTCCCATATGTTCACTCATAAACCTCCTCATTGATATACGCTTGAATATGATCTAATACCCATTGTAATTGTTTGAGCACCATGCCTTTTTCCTGATCGCTCACCGCAGAAATCGGAAGGGCTTCCAATGCAATCCCGAGTTTTGCCACCGCGTTGAGAATCTTATTCGTAGCGGCTGACTCTTTCGCTCTCTTTCGTTCAATTTCCAAGGTGGCCAAATCAGGAACTTTTTTTGCAAGGATCACATCCTCAACGATTTCTTTCCTCGTTTCATAGTCTCCTTTACTTATTTTTTCCTTTATAGTATCCCGTAATGCTTCGGGTGCTCTCTCTGCCTCTCGATAGTATGTTCTCGGCCGACCCTGATGAATGTCTTCTTGCACGTACTTCGGTTGATCAAGAAGCTCTAGGTGTTCGTATATTGTAGTTTTGGCAATACCGATTTCAGTAGATAATTCCTCAATGAGCTTCTCTCCGCTCTTTGCGTAAGTTCCGCCCGGCGGAACATTATACCCCCGAAGTTCCAAAAGCTTTGCATACCCTCTTGCAACGTCTACAGGGTTCATGCTTTCCGCCTTATCAACTCCCGATTGCATGAGGTTTTCCGACATCTGCCTTCGTAGTCTCTCGTAGGGAGTCATGTGTGCTTGGTTGATAATGACGGGAATCTCCGTCCATCCTGCGCGTTGCGCCGCTCTCCACCTTCGTTCGCCGGTAATTATCACCATATCAGGAGACACTTCGACGGGATTGATAAGACCTATAGTGGTAAGGTTTTTAGATAGTTCTTCGATATGGACCGCGCTAAATACCTTCCGAGGTTGATTTTTGTCCGGCTTGATATCGTCAATTCCCACATAATTAATTTGTCGTGTTGTGTCTTCTACTGTCATAGTTACTCCTTTATTTTAGGCAAGGATAATGTTTCGGTTGTTGTTTTTCCGCGAAGCAATCCCTTGGATCGAACGCTTTTTTGTAAGTTTGTTGCTCCTTGAACGACTCCTTTAACTAACACATAGTATCGGTTCATGGCATATCGAGCTTGAGATTCGTTTTCTACAATTCCAAACACTCCTTTTCCGTCTTCATCGGAATCCACACAAGCTAAGGCATCTCCATCGAGACGAAGATGGATTTTGATGGTGTTGATCCATCCAGTAACCCGACGCTTGTTCATGATTCGGGCAAATGCTGTTTCCCCACGACCGAGGTAGTTTTCGGCAATCTCGTCAAGAGTCATTAAGTAACCATTTTGGAATTTTTCCGTTAAGTCAGCGACGACTTCTTTGTTAAACTTTCTATATGATGGACGCTTCATAGACGCCCCCTTTCTTTAATTTTATTTGATATGGGAAGTGTGTCGGAACGGATGTGGTCACACGACAAGCAGTCGTTGGTGTGTGTAATGGAAAGGCGGCTTGATTTGTCAGTAAACCCGCGTCTACATGTGGAACAAAAAACTTTCTCATGGTTTTTTTTGCTTTTCACTTTTTTAAAGCTTAATAACGTAGTTTACCACTCTATTCCATTCTTGTCAAGGGGTCAATTATGAGAATGGTGACACGCGGCATCCATTGGGCGATTTAGATAATGTGTTGTTGTTAAAAAGGGATAGCATTTCGGGCCAAACTCCTTCCCACATTTACAACAATATTCTACACCACAATCATCACAATAATGGGTACAATGTTGACAATGCTTGTGGAGCCAATGCCCGTGGAAGCCACCCCAATATTTTTTCATTTCGTCGGTAGTGATCATATTTTCTCCTTCATTTCTTGGGTAAAGAAGTTTTGTACATTCATGGCAATCCCTTTTTGTGCGTTGCTCGTCATGCTCATGTCGTACATAACCGTGTTTTGTGCAAGATTACGAAATATCTTATGCGCTCCTTCTCCTGTTGCCTGCCAATTTGCAATGTTTCCTCTGGAAATTCCCCATTGTGTCGCGGTTTCCCACGAATCTTGATTGGCTCCCATGAAGATAAAGGTCCAATTTCCTTGTGCTTGGAGTTTAGTAATGAGGTCTCGGAGACATGTTTGTGTGTGGTGGCGGGAATCATTTTCCATGCCATCGGTCATGATCGCCACAAGTACGGGTTGTTTGTCGTTTACTTCTTTTGCAAGGTGTTCAATAGCATCAACACACGCATCAAAGAGGGGCGTCATTGAGCCCGGAGAGTAAGTTTCAACAGTAAGCTTTGGAACTTCCTTTATGTTTTTGGCAACATATGGCGTTCGGATTCCCGTCGAATCAAACTTTGTGAGCGTCACTTTGAATCCTCCCTTTTTCTTGAGCCCCTGCATATACTCATTAAATCCATCAATCACCGAGGATTTGATAGACTCCATTGACCCGGATTCATCGAGAATGTATAAAAGGTGTGTGGTGGGTTTATTCTTGATGCGTGTGTGCTTCTTCATGATCCTCCTTTATGGCTGAAGAAAAGTTTGTATTGAGAGAGCCGATGAATACTGACCGATTTTGAACGGTAGTCGGAGGGACAAGAAATCCAAGGGTTTGCCCATATTTCATAACTTCCACGGGTTCATTCTGACACTCGTGGAAATATTTTGTCGGGTTGTTTTGAAACGCGCTTACAGAAATACGTTTGGTCATGTTACATAACTTTTTACCATACATTTTAGGATATGTCAATACCCAAAAAAAACTTAACGAGACAAGTGAGGTAGCGTACAAATGATATCCCCTTTGCCACGGTTCGATAGCTTGCCCCTGTCGGAGAGACAAAATAATCGTCTTGACACCTCATTTTTAGGAGAGTACGATAAGGGTGACGTTTAAAACTCCAAAGCCCTTTACCAAAACGATGATTCTTGTGTGGCGAGTCTTTTCTCCTAGATTCTTCTAGAAGCATCTTTCTCATGGTGAGACTCAACACTCAGTTTGTCGTTGCGGTGAGGGCTTATTAAAAAGAACAGAACATGAATAAAGACGCGGTACTCGCAACAATTATTGGTTTTGGTGTTGGACTTATTGTTGCCGGTCTCATGCTTATGGTGCGTTGACAGGAACGACCTATGGAAGAACTTTCAATACAAATCTTTGGTGTCCCCGATAGTCAAATTCCTCAGCAGATTTCCTCATTCCAAACGTGGGAAGATTTTATAAATTGTGGGCTTAGTCTCCGGGTTTTTAAAGACAAAATAGGATGGTATCTTGGTCTTCTTGCGTTGGGGGTGGAAACGAAGTTTGGAGAAAACACGATAGATGAATTTGCTAAAAAAATCGGCGTTTCAACGTCATCACTTCGGGTGTATCGATGGGTAGTAAAACAATTTTTGACTGACAATCCTAACTTTATTCCCCCGGAACGGTTATCTTTTGGAGTGCTTTCTTCGATTGCCAAACTTGATCCTGAAAAACGGCAAAAGTTTCTTGAGGAAGCGGAAGATGGGTCATTTAGCGTTGAGAGAGCGCGGGTAGAAATGCAAAAGGAACAAGGGAAACGAGTAAAACCGGAAATTCGGGTGTGGTACTGTGAACGGTGTGATGGGTGGCATGTGCATCCAAAAAATATTGATGAATGGAAGCCGATACGGGAAAGTTGTTTAGAGGTCTAAAGAAATGAATATAGATATAAGCAAAATTCCTTGGGAGAACATCTCCATTTTATTAAATATTTTATTTTTCACAGGAAACATTGCTCAAATTATATATTTAATAAAAGAAAAAAATTTTCATAAAGGACAAGTACAAATCTGGCAACATTTTGCTCAAGGAATAAGTTACTCTTTAATGCATTTAGCAAATTGTTTACGGGAAAATAAAATTGATAATTTAAAACCGAAAGAATTTGGAGAAATTATTTTTGCTTTGTAATCACACGCAAGCACGCTTCATGAATCACTTAAAGAAGAAAGACTTTTCAAAAATGAAGAAGTTAAAAAACAAGAGGAAGAAAAACTAAAAAGGTGGTTCCCTTCTCAAAATACTTGACAAAAGTTTTGAGATGTGGTAAAAAGTAAGCGCTTGGGAATACTGGTGGTCCGTTTTCACATGGTAGGAAAGCCCTACCAGGGGTTCCAAGCCCTACCAGGTGAAAACGGATCTTTTTTTATGACATCATACGGAGAAGGTATATTAAAAATATTGCTTTATCACTTAATTCCCGAAGAATTAAATGGAGAAAAAATAGAAATACTAGAGAGAAAAAGGCCAGATTTTCTTCATGGATTAGAGTTGGATTTTTATATACCGAAACTTTGTCTAGCTTTTGAATTTCAAGGGGAACAACACTATGCGGTTGATGGAAAATTTATAAAATCGTATGCTGGTTTAAAAAAACGATTGTTCTACGACATTTCCAAAAGAAAACTATGCAAGGAAAATGGGATAAATTTAGTTACGATAGGGGCAAAGTATTTAAAAACTAAAAATTTTAGATCATATCTTATGCACTTTTGCGACAAAAATTCTCTTTCAATTTTGAAAGGGTTAGTTAGTAAAAAATTATTCAAAAAAGAAGAGGTTAAAAAAATTCTCTATATTGATAAAAGGGTTAAAAAATATTTAAAATCTTTAGGGAAAAACAAATTAACCAACTACAGCAATCGTTACCCAGACCTTTTAGTCAGAACACAAGAAAAAGAATTTAAATTCAATCAATATTCATCTTAATATCGGTTTTTTATTGGCTTATGACACCTTGTCCCCATTGCAAAACCACAGGAACATACCACGCGAAATCGTGCCCCTCTTGGCGTTCCGTCACCGGGCGCTCTCTCGTTGATTATCAATCTATTGTCGAAGAACTAGGGTTTACTATGATAAAGACACAAGATTTAGTGTGGATAGATGAACACATAAAGGAATAATATGAAAAAAACACCAAAAAAACTAAAAGAATTGCGTCCTAATTTTTCCGAAAACTTTTTTCTATACCTACAAACACTAGAAGGAATGAAGGTGTCTATTCTCCTAGACGGCCTTAATGGGAAAGAATCGTATACGGGTATTCTATCTATGGCAGGCAAAGATTATATTGAAATAGATCTAGATCCAAACGAAACGCAGAAGAAAAAATATAACGTCTTTGTAATTCCTTCTAAAAACGTTCTTAGTCTTTTAATTTATACTGACACGGAATACCATTAGAGTTTTATTTTTATGGAAAATCCACAACGAGAAAACGGTCATATTGAAATAGCAAATGAAATTGTGGAAAAACTTGCCACTTTTCACTTATCGGGCAACGAATGGCAAGTATTTTGGGTAGTTATACGAAAAACATGGGGTTGGAACAAAAAAGAAGATGCGATTTCTTTGACACAATTCCAAAAAGAGACGAATCTTTCGCGGCCCTCTGTAAAAGAAGCCATTGATAAGTTAGTAGGGAAAAAGGTACTAGTAGTAGGGAAAAAGGAACTAGTAGTAGGGAAAAAGGAACTAGGAACGAATACTTATGGCTTTAATAAGCTTTATTCTCAATGGGTAGTAGGTAAAAAGGAACTAGTAGGGTTTTCGGTTAAGGTAGTAGGGAAAAAGGAACCGAAACTAGTAGGGAAAAAGGAACACACAATAGACAATAAAGACATTAATACAAAAGACATATATATTGATATGCAAAACACACTTCTCCTTCCAGAAAACCTAGAAAAGCTAAAAACCAAGTTCCCCTTAGTGGATATACACATGGAAATTGAGAAGATGATTGATTGGCGGAAGAACAACCGAAAAAGAATAATTGACTATATGGCTTTTGCTCGTAATTGGTTACGGAACGCAAAGCCGACGCAACAGGAGGTGCTTGTGATATGAAAAAATATACCATTGTATTGACCGGGGGCAAAGCTCTTGAGGTCGATAAAGAACGTAAACTTGCCATTGAAGAAATCTGGCGGAATAAAAGCGAACGGCTGATTAACATAGATGGAAATACCATAAGCGCCGCCATGATCCGGGGTATTTTTGAGAAAAACGTAGAAGACGTGACACAATCCAATGCTAAATTTCAACACATGCATGACGAGTTTGAAGGAGATTGCAAGCGCTTGTCGCTTCTTTCCAACGAAGAAAAGGTGCAACGGGAAATGGACACCCGCATTTTCCCCGAAGCCCTTATTCGCATCGGATGGATACAAGAAGGGGTCAATGCGGTCTACGAAGAAATCAAACAAACACTAAAAGATTTTTTTGTAGCAAATCCGAAGTTCCCTCGATGCCCCGCGCGGTTTTGGTTTCCGATTCTTCGGCCCTATGTGAGTGAAAGTGTTGCCGAGTTTTATAAGGTCGTCGGAAGAAACGACGAAGAGGTACTCAAGTGGGCAAAAAACAATGGCATACGTCTCAACCCCTCATTCCAAACGTCCTCCAATGATATTCCGTTCTAGCGGGGTAAAAATCGTTGCCGTTTAAGGATTTACCAATGAAGACTGCGATAAAAAGCGACGTTTTCTTCTTGTGTGTCGCTTTTAAACAACCGGACGATACGGTACATTGATTCGACATACCCAATCAAATTTAGCATATCAGACAACGGAAGTCCGTGATCGTTTCCCGTAAAGAGTCGAGTGAGTCCTTGAGCGACTTTTTTTCCTTTTATCGTTCCCACTCCTTCTTGCATGAGTTTTTTTATAATATCGCGGATGACGTCTTTATTCCACTCACTTACCCCCTCCATCTTTAGGTAAAACGCGTCCGTGAGCGGAAGAAGTTCTCCGTTGTTTAGACAATCTTCCTTGTTAGGAAATGAAAACCAGCATCCTAAGAGAGGTTTAAGGTCAAGAAAATTGGTCATGCGGGATTGTAAAAGAGGAATAACGCGAAGATCAAGCGGGTTAACTAACGGAATATTTGGTGTCCACTTTTTTAGATACGATCGGATTTCCTCTTTTGTTCGGAGGCCGGTTTGTTTATCGGAAGGTATTGTGTCCATTGTCGTAATAATTTTTGTAAGTGGTCGAGTGCGGGTTTCCGCGCCGGGTTGACCCTCACTTCTTCTTCAAGTTCTTTAATTGCTAATTTGAGCCGATACGTTTTTTGTTTCGCCCGGGACTCCATGCTTGCGGTACTCATAGGAAGTTATCGTTTCCATAGAGTATACAAAAAATCAACAAAAAAGAATAGGGCTATCACGGTCGTAATGGGTGTTATCATGGTTTTCTCCTTTCCAACCCTTGTGGGGGCATTACGCGGTCGTAGAGACTATTGTTTAGCGGCGGGTTGGCAACGGCAAACACCAAAGCAAGAAGCCACCAAGATAAAAGAGTGGCGACAACTCCCGCGAAAACCCATGGCCAAGAAATTGATTTCATAGAGTTATTTGTGAAACGGCAGGCGTTCCGTCAATCCTCCTTTGATTGCATACAATAATAGCGCAAGAAAATTTTGCCACTCAAAAAAGACAAAGGGTATTCCGTCATTCTCTTTCCACACCACCACGGGTATTTTTGTTTGACTCGCGGAACTCTGGGCCTGGGCGTACCATTGCTTAAATTTCGTTGTTTCGTGTCTTTTGGCTTCGAAATGAATAGGAAGGGAGGTAAAAATATCCCCTTCCAACCCAAACGCCCCGCCACTTAACACCATCCTCCGCGCTTTTGGGTCTAGCCCTGCGGCTCGGATATCTGATGAAAGTTCCTTTTCAAAATCGTTTCCTTTTTTTCGTTTTGTATGCTTATTCATAGTTAAATCCTCGATCGGTTAGACAGCAGGGGTTGGATTCGAACCAACAACCTTCCAGCTCACCTTTTCAGGCGGTACCTTGTGGACGCTCTACCGTTTAGCTACCCCACTATCTAACCGATGCAGAATTCAAAATGAATTTAGTTTTTAATTTAGTTTGTTCTTACTTTCCCTTCCCTCTCTATAGAGAGGGACTGTTCTAGCAAGCTCGCAACTATTTTGAGGCTAAACCCTATTTATACTTGCTGAATTAGCCTCAGTTACCATGCGACTATACTTGCCCTCCCTCTTTGTCTGTCCGTTGTTTAGATTGACTACACAACAACTAATTCTCCACTTTTTATTTGATCTTCCACTCTACTTGCTTCTTCGTCAGACATTCCTTGACAAATAGGACAACCAATCATTGTCCCATGAATCATGTGGATGGTTTTTATAGAAATACCATTTTTCAACATCATTTTAATTTCTTGTATACTCATATTTCACCTCCTCTCTCCCATACTCCGTATTTAACTATTTTTCATATCCATACAGATGATTACTTCAGTAGATTTTTATACTCAATATATTTTTCCTGTAATTCTCTAATTTTATTCATAAGACAACTTCGACTACAAAAATCATTAAATTGCCATATATTCTTTTGTTCAATTCCACATCCTTTGCAAATTTTTTTCATAAAAACACCTCCTATAAAAAGGATTACTTCAGTAACTCAATAAATTTATCAATATTAAACGAACTATATCCTAAATAATTACTTCCTTGAAACGTAATATAATATTTTCCATCCTGATTCACAGCTTGCCAACCGTCTCCATAATCAAGATGTGCCTGAATCTCTTTGCCCATGTCTATTTTGTTATCAATAAGCTGTTTAACTTTTTTTTGTAACCGCTTATAGTCTTCTGATTCCATACCGTTTATAGTCATATTCAACCTTTCATACGCTTCTATAAAAAGGATTACTTCACCTTTTCATACGTCATTTCAAAAATATCTGGCTTACATGGATAGCTTTCACCTTTTACACCTGTGATTATCCAATCGCCATCAGTTACATCATGTACTCCCTCCAATGTATCAATAACATATTTCCCTTGATTTTCTTTACTTAACCCTTGGTAACGATTAGGGTCAAAATATACTCCTAATTTATCTTTTTCCCAATCTATTCTTGCGGTTGGCATATGCCATTGCTCCGCTTCTATAACTACTGGCTTTTTTCTAAATTTCATTTTTTATCACCGTCCTTTCCTTTCACCGCTTCTATAAGGCGTTGGGATAAATCTTCAAGTGCTTGGTTATATCCATATATCTTGGCAAATGCTGCTAGGTTTTCCTCTGCACTACCGCTTCCTTTTTGTTCCATCCCTTTCGCCTCCTCCTCTATGAGGTGTACGACTAGATTCAAAATCTTTTCAGTGATAAAAGGATTCGTGGTCAACTGATTTATTTCGTAAATTATGTTCATTTTGTTTCCCTCCATATCCTCTATGGGGCGAGAGCGTTTCTCTAAACGGAAGGCATCACGCATAGCGTACATCTTATGACGATATATTCTATTTCTAAGAACCTTACACGCCCTACACTCGGGATACTTTCCTTTGGCTCTATAGGTATTTTTAAACGTATATTCATGACCACGATTACAATGAGTTTTCGTGCTAAAAAATTTACGCTTATTCTCTGGAAGAACCGTAGCTTGACTTAGTTTTTTCTTTGTTTCTTCAGTCATGTCGTATCGTAGATGACATGAGCCACAAAGTTGCATATAATTTTCCCGTTTCTTTTCATATTTAAACCCTTTTATAAGTGCCCAAGTAAAATACTTAGAATCACCCAAACAATCACGGTTTTCACATTGGTTTGCAGACCCATAATGGTGTCTGAGCCACATATGAACATTGGAATAATTATTATCTTTTATCATACGTCTCTTTTACTATAGCTATACAATCAGAGAGGGCTAGTATTTTCATGATGCTGTAAAATAATGCTCTCGTACCCACAATATAGCTTCAAGTTTTTCAATAAACACATTGCGTTCCTGTATTTGAATTTCCCTATTATCTGCTTTGAAGCGTGACATTTTATCTCCAACAATACGATAGCCCGATGCTTCTCTGCTCAACTCATTTATTTCTACTTTTGTATCTTCAATATCCTGTTTTATTTCCTCGGTAGAAATTTCCTTATTGTCTTTAGCGAATTGTAGTTTTTCTTCAATAGTCATGATCCTCCATTTCTGTACCGCTTGTGCCCATGTAACCAATCTTATGACAATTACAATAACACTCATTTACTTTTTTTCGTGGCATATCTTTCAAATATCCATTGCAATCTTCATGCTTCCCTAAAAAACACATGTTAGATTTCATTTTTGTAGGGTCATGAGCATATAAATTCATATGGTTCCTTTCATCTTCTCCAGTTTTTTACGGAGTTCTGCACGTAATTTATTTCTTTGAAATACTCTTGTATCATGCCAGCTCTGCATTTCTTTATCATTGGCAATGTTTTCATTTTTATCGTCCTCTCCAATCACTTGCTCCATCTTCTGGAGTAAGGAGGTGGAGACTTCTTTTTTTCCTTGTTCATAAGCGGCCATTTCTATCGTTCTGACATTCCCTACTAGGATACGAAAATTACCCACTGCCTTAATCCATTCCATCGTTCCTGTAGTCTCTATGGCAAGTGATTCTTTTAACCACTTTACCCAAGAATAATCACCATTTTCGTCTTTTCCCCGTACATCATCTTGTTTCATATACACCTCCCTGGAACTGGTACTAAATACCAAAATTCTTTTATTTCGCTACATGGAGAAAAATAGAATGTATGAAATTGCCAAAAAGCGAAGCTAAGCAGTAATCCAAAAAGTATTATTGTGAATAAAGCATTACAAAATTCTTTCATAGGTTCTCCTTTTAGAGCGAAGCTATTTGTGCAGCGATAAAGAATAGCACCATAACAATCCAATATCTAAACAACCTGTCGTCTTTATTGAGAACAGCAAAAAAAGTAAACAAAATACCGATTAGAGTCCATATATTTATCATAAGTTCTTGTATACTTTTTTATATGCCTTGATAAATGGTTTGGATATATGTTCTTTAATATATTTCTCTATTTCTTCACGCACGACAGTCCGTATATAGTCATTCTCTGTAACATTTATAGTATTTTTAGACGTACTCACTGTTTTTGTTTTCATGCTTCCTCCTTTGTATTCTTTGGGGTGGTGAGGGAGGCAATACGTGTTTTGACAGGGTCAACACCATTTTTACGAATAAAGTCATCAATATATTTAGTCCAACCTTGTGAACCATATTTTGGTATTTCTTTGGTTGCCTCAATTAGATCCATAACCATCCTGTCCCGTTCCGCTTCCTCTCCTTTGTGGTAGGCGGCTTCTATCTCGGAATGGAGGAAGGATTTTATTGCGTCTGACATAAAAACCTGCTCCTCACCAATCCATGCATATTTATCCATCAATCCATCTTCACGCACAAACTTCTCATCAAACTCCGCTTCCCACCCACTTTCTTTTGGAGTATCTATAGGTTTAGGTTTCATAGATTTTCATTCAAGACTTTGTATTCTCATCGAGTGTGTTTTGTGTGACGATGTGGCCGTGATCACGCAACACTTTTGCCGCGCCGCTTGTGTAATACGTGCCATAGTCATCCCCATCATATCCCAGCGCCCGCCCGCGTTCAATCAACTCATCCATCGTTACAGGTTCGCCATCAATACTATACGGTTTTTTCATTGTTCTCCTTTTTTCCGCGATCCTCCGCGTATTCTACTATTTCCTCAATATCCCGCATATTCATCGTCCGCTCGTCGCCTTTGGCATCAAAATATATAACGAGAGAGGTATACACGCACACATCAAACACCTCCTCGTAATCTTCTCCGCGCTTTTTAATCCAAGCGTTTGGATATCTTCGTAAGGGTTTTATACTCCTCCCGTTCTTCGGTATTGTAACGCTTCCGCAAGGTGTTGGATAAGAATACTGTCCGCTTGAGAAAGTCGTGCGATGGCGCGAGAAACGTCAATGGTAAATTCTACTTCATCTTGGGAAAGGGAAAATCGTTCAATCGCCGCTTTTAAGAACGAGAAGAGGTCTTTGTTGAGGTTGTATTCTTTTGGCGTGTGTCTTTGGGCGGAACGTACCCGCCTCATCATGTCGGCGGTGGTTTCTCCGCGTTTTGATGGATCGAGGTGAGCAATCAACGTATCTGCGGGTGGTCGTTTTGTGTATGTGGTAAGTGTGGGTTGGGTGAGGGCATTGAGTTTCCAGTGTTCCTGTAGCTCTTTTATCTTACACGTACACGTTTTCTGCTGATCCCCAAAATTTCCACACGGACACGGAAACACAACCGAAGAACCTGGATCGCCCTCACTTGCATGGTCTGGATACCGCGCGGTGTTGTAGGCGGCCAAACACCTTTTTGCTTCACTCATCCCGATAAACTCAATAGGAAAATCTCCCACAAGCGCAATCTCCATGGCGCGTTTTGCGTGTTCATTTCCACAAATCTCTTGAATGTCCATAAAGTCCCTTTCTCACGGAAAATCCGTAAACACTTTACCATACTATAGCACTTGTTGTCAATAGGCGGCTCATCGGCGGGGACTTGATATCCCAGCCGTCAATCGTCTATCCTTCGAGCTTTTCTTTGGTAAACTTCTCAAGGTCAACACCCGTACTTTCGGCGTAAAAGTCTCCTTGTCCTTCCGCGTCAAGGTCAACGATGCGATACATCATTTCCCTCGGTTCGGTGCTTGCCACTTCCTGAATGATCCCATCTTGAACAACGATAATAACCGTTGGTTTTGTGTCCGTCATAGATTGTTCACCTCCTCTTTTGTTGAAACGTCGTTAATCCCACCATGTATACACCGTGTATGTTCCGTCTTTTTCTTTTTTATAATTGCACTCGTCGGCGTATCCATACGTTTTTACCACTTCCAATGCTTGTTCTACCGTGAGTCCTATTAGAGAAAATCCCTCAATCGAAACGCGGTAATCATCGCGTGGTTTTTCCACAACGTATCCGTGATAGGTAATTGTGGGATAGTCTTTGGCAAGTGCCAAAAAATCTCCGACACTTGGGCTATAGTTTTGGGTTTCTTGTTTGTTCCCTATTCGCCCGTATTTCTTGAGATACGAGAGTATTTCTTTTTTTGTTTTTCTATCATAGTGCCATAAAGGATCATTGGTCATATTTTCACCTCCTTTCTAGTTCTTTAGACCTCTAAACTATTTTATTTCCTCATCGGTGTAGAGATCACGGTCGGTCATCTCTCCACCGTCAGAAAACAAGTCAAAGATACTTTCCAAAAACGCTTTCATACCGTTTATGAAGGGTGTCGAGTTCATAATACAAATCCGCGAGCGTATACCCCCACTCCTCATCATCCTGTGTGTTTCCGTCGGGTTCAACAAGGGGAAACAATGCCTCGAAATGCGGGTATTCGTCATATCCCAATGCTTCGAGCTTTTTCAACAATTCCCCGCCCAACTCCTCAATCTTCTCCCGCAAAAACTCCTCGGCTCGCGCCAATACGTCATTACTCCCATCCGGCAAATCAAATACTTCTTTTACCATATGCTATTTCACCTCCCCACTTGTGGCTTTTTTCGCCACACTTATAATTCTTATTCCTCAAAAGCCATACATGGCGTCGTTATTTCCACTTCTTCTTCCTCGACTTGACTATTCATCACCTTTTCTATGGCTTCTTCTTCGTTACGGGCTTTGATATGTTGTGCTCGTTTCAATACTTCCCATCGTACCTCAAATGTTTTCATAAATTATTCACCCCCTCTTAATACTCTACTCCTGCATACTCCAATACATTCTCAAGTTCGTTATTCGGTGTGCAATTGCCCTCGGCCACTTCCCCGCCATAGCGCGGATCGCTCTCTGGTATTCTATACTCGGTAAACACCGTCGGCATTCCCGCGATAACGTTTCGTGCCTCTCTCCATTCATACCACCGGCCCACATGAAACACCCCATATAAGACCGCACAACCCATCAGAACACCGCCAATTATATTTTCTCTTGTCATATATCCTCTTTTCTTGTGGTAGCCTCAATCCCGCCTTTTTCGGGACTTGCTCCCCTAAAACTTGACCCTACAATGCCCGAGAAGGCCCCTGATTTCTCAAAAACGGTCTAGGATACCTTTTCATACTCTACCATTATTATACAATGCTTTATACCGTGTTTTATCCAATATCCGCGTAATCATCCGATGATGGTTGGAAATGCGGTATACCACCCAACAATACTTCCCCTGCTCAACGAGTAAACGCGTGGTGATCCGTTTGCCCGTCATTGTGTCAAGAAACATCATACGTTCCCCCTTTCATTCAATCCCATCATGGCGGGCACGTTGCCCGTCATTCGTCACGTTCTGCATCTGTTACATTGAATCCTAGAAAGTCTGTACCATCGGTTATATCTTCTAGGATTTTTTCCGCATTGCTGATAACGCTGTTTGTGTCCATGTCTCCAGCCATAACCGTCAATTGAACGGTGACTGTCCATGTATCTGGTTTATCATCTGATAATCTTTCCAGTACGTGTATTTGCACGTTCTTTGGTAGTTTATCAAGCGTTATTTTCTTTCCCAGGTGTTTCCCCTCGTATACCTCGCACCATTGTGAGAATCCAGCCGGACTATCACAATTGTCGCTTAGGCCTAACGCCTCGCATGACTTCCCCATGTGAAAGGGTTCAGTCAATACGGTATACCGATCCCAGGATTTCCCCCCGTTATCATAAATTGCATGAATTTGCATATACTCTCACTTTCTAGCGGTTAATATATCCGCCATGATAAGATTGATTCTACGCTCTCACAAGGCAAGCGCAAAGCCTGCCTATACTGATTATGCTAATCTGTATTGTAATGGGACACTATGTAAAATTTGAGCTTTGAGCTTTTTTTCATGCTCTTTTTGTTCTCTTGCTATCTGGTAATCTACCGTTGATTCCGCCTCTTTTTTGGCTTCATCCTCACCGTAGAATCCCCAACAGGAATCATCATCTGTAACAAAGCCGTATACGTCCCCTGTTAGATATTGATCGTATACTTTGACTTCGTTGCGCAAGTATTGTTCTATTTTCTTTTTACTTGCTTTTGTACCCATTTTCTCAAGCTGCTCTTTCGTGGTATAGATGAATCCTACTTGTCCACCATCCCATTGATCGTGAGAATTGCCCACATACATGGTTATACCGCTATGATCGTATAATCCGAGCGGTAGAATGACTATTGCGCCTTCTTTTTTAATTTGCGCTTCTAATTCATCCCATGAGTCATAATCTTTTTTGCTATAACCCGTATTTTTATCGCCTAATTCATATCGACAATGAAAACATACCATGATACCGATATTGTCCCATTCTCTTGGTGATTCTGTATTTTCGTCCTGCTCAATTTTTATTGTCTTACCCTTGTATATATATTCCATATATCCTCCATAACTGTAAGCGTCTAATATTTGCGCCTACCTTGTGGAGCGTAGCCCCGATAGAATCGGGGTAAATTATCTATAGAGCAAGCAAGCGTGTGCTTGCTTATTTTACTTCTTTTGCTTCCATGTGATTGATTATTGACTCGTAGTCAATGTCATTATTCTCAATCATTTTGTATAACTGTAGCTTTGCGTCATCCTCGTTTTCTGCCTCAATTCCTATCATTTCATAATCCAAATGTACGCTATATGTTTTCATGTTCCCTTCTTTCTGTAGGTTTAACGCCCTACTTGCTACATTGATTTTATCCTTGTATCGTTGGCACGTAGCAAGTTTATATTAGTTTAGATTCGTGAGTGTATATACTCCGCTATCTATTTTCTTTTGTGTTTCCGCTTTATTCTCACCTAAGAATATATTGCGGTACTTTCCAGTCGTAACGCTGTAATTCCAGTATGTACTATCAAGCTCTATTCTCGTCTCGTCTTCCCATACTGTGCGTACAGCTATCACGCTGTCGTAACTTTGAAACGTTTCACGCTTGATAAAGTTACCAAGTGCTCCCCGTCCCTGTTCAGTTACGATAAACTGATTCGCTACTTTGTTGCCTCTTGTGCTAGTCATATTTGAGATATGCATATTGATATCCGCCTTTCGTAATGGCTACGCACCAATGATACAAGGATTTGATACTCACCCAGTCTATGCGCTAGCGGTTTATATATTCCCCGTCGTGCGGGTCTATTTATTACCTGCTTACTATATGACCTTTATAGGTCGTATGTAGATTATCGAAGTCGTTTATATTGCATGCTTCGGTAAATCTATCAATATCAAATCGGTTATTATCGTTATAGAGTGCAACGCCTAATTGGTCTATAACTACCTCTATGCTTCTTTTGGTTTCTCCTGCGTTTACTGTTGCATACATAAGCGCTTTATAGGCGCTATGTATTGTTGCTGCTAATAAAATATAATCTTTTTTTGTCATAGTGCTAGCCTCCTGTAATGTGCTAGCGCATGGATCGAGTGAGTATCTATTGTGATCCATGGGCTAACTCGTCCGGCGCGTGCCGTGGTTGTGCCCTCCTGGGATCGTATGTCAAAGTACTTGAGTATATGAGGCAAGCCCGAAGGCCGCCTAAAATTGTAACACTATCCCATTGTCTAACTGCTCAAACTCTGCGAACATTCCGTTATACTCTAAGAACATTCGCCCGTCGTCGCTTTCATTCCATATAGGTGTTACCCTGTATTCTCTGCCGACGGTAATGAGTTTGATCGTTTGACCAAGGAAGCGTACTAGCGCCGGATCATCCGTCGCCGTCAACTCCCCGTTCATATTCCGCATGGGTGCTATCTGCTTTGTTGAAAATCCCATATATGCTCCGTTTCTGCTTGTCATTCTGGCAAGCCTCATATATTCAAGGTGTTAAGGTGCGCGCTCGGTTTGAAGCTAACGATAAACTAGGTGAAATTATCAAGTTTACGTTTGTTCGTGCCTGTTTCGTGTCTTTTTCTCTTAGTCGCTTCTCAAATACCATACCACCCTATATCATCCTTGTCAATACCCTAGCAAAAAATAGGGTTATGAAACGCGGGGAAACGGAAACTCGCTAGTGCGCGTCGCACATTATCTAGTTTGCGACATCTATCCGTGCCTAAAATGGGATGATGGAGTAGTCGAACGGCCCGTAGTTATTAGGGGTCTATGCGTAGGTGAGGCTATATCCCAATTATTGTTATAGGGTTATTCATACTATATCATATATGGTTGGTATATATGTGGCTGGGTGCGTGAGTTCGTGCGTGCAGTAATTTTTGAAGTCATACCCGCGCGCGCGTAGACGGGTAGGGGGTGAGATTTGTATCTTAGGATATGAGTGTTTCCGCGTTTTTCCCACTTTTTCTATTTTTTTAGCTTTGGCCTTGTGCATTATCCCCGGGAATTACGCACTCTATTTTCCAAATCAATTCCCCTTTCTTTAGGATCGGGTACCAGGTAATTGTGCCTATTTTCCCCAAAATCTTCCGCCCGGCGGAACTTTTCCAAATTTCAAAATCAATCCCGCCTTGTGGAATATAGGTAAGGGGTAATGGGTGCTACCCCCTTTTTTCTAAAAATCCCGCCCTTGACAATGTGCATACAACATGCTACCATGCACATACCATGAAACCAAGGGGCCTCAAGTCTCCACGAAGAATAGCCTCCATTACTGAACTCGCCCAATATTTTAGTGTTCATCGAAATACCATGCGGAAGTGGATAGGAGAATATGGGGAGTTGGATTTTCATGATATTCATTCCGTTTTAGACTTTGTTCTTTGGTGCGCGACAAGAAAAGAGGTGAAGATATGAAAAACAAAAAACTACAACTCGCTCGTCGTATGGCCCCCGGGCATCGATCTGGTGTTTTTATTACCCCACAATGGGAGGCACGGAAGAGGGGAATAGCTTCTCGGGTTCAGAAAACGGAAAAGAATCAGCAGAAGCACAAAGAAAATATTGTGCGACATTAGAAGGTTTCTATGAAAAGAACTGGACTTCCTCCATATTTCTTTTGGTCAGGTATCATCATGCTTTTCCTGAGTTTTTGGATTCGGGAGTATGGTGGATCGTTTCGGGCAAGTGGAATATTGTGCGTCGTGTTAGCGACATGTATGGCCATGGTTGAAGTGCTCGCGGAACGGGAAAAAAGAGAGAAGAAAAATTAATGAACATGAGAGAAATTAAATTTAGAGCGTGGGATAGAGATCATAAGCGTTTTGTTTATTTTGATTTTAGTGACTTAGAAAGCATGAATACCATGTTTGACAATGATGGATTAACCGAGTATTGCGATTTTTATGGAATGTACCAACAATTCACGGGTCTGTACGACAAAAACGGCAAAGAGATTTACGAAGGGGATATTGTTGAAACTACGCTTACTGGGAAAAAGCCACCTCATCCAAACGCATATCCTAAACTTACAACCGTAGTTACTTATAACGAAAAATTGGGTGGTTTCATACCATTTTGTTACCCACAAATAGTCGTTACAAAAGGGAATTTCTCAGTAGATAGACCACTTCTTTCAACGTTGGTAGAGTCTTATGAAGTAATTGGTAATATTTACGAAAACCCAAGGTTAATAAAAAAATAATATGGTCGCTATCGTCTCATTACCGTGTATTAAGTGTGGATTGGAAGGGATCAAAATCAGACCGGAACTCTTTCTAAAAATTGGTTGTCTCGATGCGTAAAGAGTTTGTGGAAGAAGGGAGAAGGGTGGTATGAATTTGGTGGGAAGACAAAACTTTGTTTTGATGCAACGAACCCAAAAACCATCGTTGAACTTGATCGTTCACCAATGGCGGAGGGGGCAATTGGCTATTGGGATCTTGATATGATTCTTTCTGATTTTAACGTATGGAGTATGAGAGAATCGAAAGAGTTTACAAAAGCAGTAAAATTATCAAAAAAATTTCCAAATCTACGGGAACGCATTCAGACGGACTCGATTGCACGGTGTAAAGAGCAAATTTTTTGGTTTCGGGAGAGAATCCGGGATATGGGAGGAAGGGGGTAGTTATGAAGCAAAATGAATGTAATTGTCAAGTCATCCCCGGGCAAAAGCATAAGAAGGATTGTGCGGTGTTTATCTGTCCGCATTGCGGAGGAGACAAAAACATCCGTAACCCGAAGGGGTATTGCGATCACCTGTACTATCCTGAGTATTGTCGAGTGTGTAATGGGGAAGTAAAAGGCGTAAAACTCACACTCGAAGAAAAGAAGGGGTGGTTTGGGTGTCTTTCATTCATTGTTTTTTTCGTAGCATCAATGCTGTTTTTTACTTGGTTGACCAAAAGCATCCTTGTTGCGTTTATGATAACAAGCGCTGTCGGTTTTATTGTTTATTATTTCTTTTTACTATCAAATGCCTAAAATAGACCCACCAATAGAAAAACGGTTGTGTAAAGCGTGTGGGAAGCCGTTGATGTCGACGAATAAAAAAGCCCGATATCATAACCCGTGTTGGAGAAGAATTTATGGAAGGAAGGGGAGAATATGGTAGAAGACCCAAACCCAAGCTTGACAAGGGTTTAGTAGGATGATAGAGTGTGGGAAAGATAGGCAGGTATTCTATGATCCCATTTCTTGCACGGTTATTCCGTAAAGCACCAGAACAACCCAAACCTCAGGAACCTCCTCATATTCACTCCTTTGAGCTTATCGCGAAAACTATTGCAGAACCCTCAAGAATATTACTCAAGAGCCCAGACGGATTTATTCCGGGAAGTGCGGTTGTTGGATGCACAACCTATCTCTGGGAGTGTTCAGATTGTGGACAACTTCGAAAAGAGCAACTTCTCGGATCAGAAGAGTCAACGCTTGCAACCATTCTACAGAAGGTAGATGAGCAGGGTCCAGTAGGCATTACGAGGGAAGGAAAAAAGTATTTGGTTGGGGTTGTGGAAGAAGAGAAGCCACTTCCGATACGATAATATGCTAGGATTTTTGAATGTTTTAGAAAAGAAGGAAAAGATAATGGAAGGGTTTATGCGGAAGGTTATTTTGTGGGAGAGAAAACAAGAAGAGGAAAAACAACAAAAACGCAATGGAAGAAAAGGAATTTCGACATATCAGAAACCTCAAGCCGTGGGAAAATAACCCAAGAACTCTTACGCGCGAGGAATTCAACCGCCTCAAGAGACAGATTCAACGTCTCGGTGTTTATAAGCCCCTCGTGATAACGGAAGACGGAACGATTCTTGGTGGAAACGCTCGATATCAAGTATATAAAACATTGGGATATAATGATATATGGGTTTCTGTTGTTCAGGCCGACACCGAAGCAAAGAAGCTAGAATACGCGCTTTCTGATAACGAGCAGTTTAGTTTGTACGAGGAGGAAGACTTAGCGGATTTATTGCTTCATGCGGATGAGGAAATTCCCTTAGAAGATTATAAAGTGACGGTTGGAGATATTTCCTTAGAAAAACTTCTTAAAAAGTTCGGTCCCGGGGATGAATCCATTATTGACGAAACGAAAGATAAAAAGAAAAAGGTGTGCCCGAATTGCGGGTACGAACTATGACCAATACAGCGCAATCACTACATGTTCCCGAAGGGATGTATGTCGTCCCCGAGCAGCCACAGAGAAAAAAAGGTCGGAAGAATATTGATTGGCCGACGTTAAAGCAGGAATATTTAGAGAACGGGGATATGACCATTCAACAGCTCGCGGATAAACACGATGTTTCTTCTGCAACCGTGTATACAAAATCCCAAGATGAGGGGTGGGTGACTCTTCGACGAAGCGCAAATACCATGATTGACACCATGGCGCAGGAACTTCACATGCAGGAGCAGCAGAAGGCCAATGCTAAGCATATTCTTATCGCAAAGCTTCTTCAAAAAACGGCGGTAGATGCGATTAAAAATAAAAAAGTAACCCTTCGAAGCGCAAAGACGGCGCTTGAGTTTATCGTCGAATCAACGCGGATAGAGCGGGATGCGCTTGGCATGACAGAACAAAAACCCCAAATTGTAAACATCCTCGCGCAACAACAGGGGATTATTGATAAGTATAAAAAATGAAAGTTCGACAATGGCGAGGAGCAACAAAGGATGATATTAAAAACGGAATCCATCCTGCGTGGGTAGAGGAGGTTGTTTCTATACCACTTCCAGAAAAAGAGTTGGCTGAGATTGCGGAAAAGGCGTTTTGCCTAGGAGCGGTAGGGATGGAATTGACCTTTCAGAAAGATTCTGAGTTGCCAAAATCCATTAACACTAACGTTTTTAAAATTAAAATTAAGCAAATATGAAGCTCATCATTAAAGGGGAACTCACGGATCTCAATACGTACATTCAAAAAGAGCGGGGGAATCGGTACGCTGCGGCGGCAATAAAAGAAGAAGAAACGAGGAGTGTCTATTGGGATTGCAAGGCGCAGAAGGTTCCTAGATTTTTTAACCCTGTTTTTTTAGAGTTTCACTGGTATTGTAAAAACATGAGGAAGGATCCTGATAATGTCGCTTTCTCAAAAAAGGCGATACTTGACGGATTGGTTTTGGCGAAGGTGTTGCAAGATGACGGTTGGAAGGAAATTCGTGGGTTTTGTGATCGGTTTTTTGTCGATTCGGAAAACCCTCGTGTTGAAATAATAATCCATGAAGAAACGAAAGAAATCCAGAATACGGCAATGGTGCCTGTCAAAAGAAGATAAAAAACATTTATGGGTTTTTAGGATAGAAGACCGCAAGTTTATTCTTGAAATATTACGTGGGTTACGGAATCATTCTATTGATCCAATGGATTATAGCCCGATTGCAGACGTACCAGGAAAAGTGGCAATACGAGGAGCATTTTCTATGCCAGAAGAAACGATTGAAACCATGATGCCTACACCAGTGGCGCAGGTGAAACCTCTCAAGGAGGCAACACCGCAAGAGCAGAACCCCTTTGTTGATAAAAAGTTATTTATTGAGGGGGAATTTACCATCGTCGACAAAAACAATAAAGAAGTTCCCTTCCGTTTAAACGAGGTGCAGGAAAAATATTACGCGATGTTGAAACAAGACCACCCAAATATGGAAGGCATTCGGGAGATTATATTAAAAGCGAGACAACAAGGATTTTCTAGTTTGGTTTTAGCAATGTTTGCGGTTGATTTTATCACGGTTCCCAATAGTGTAAGCATTTGTATCGCCCACAACAAATCAGATACGGAAAAATTATTTCGAAAGGTTCATCATTACATAGAGTCGTATTGTAAAAAGAATGGTTTTGATACAAAAGAGTATTTAAGCATGGACACAAAGTCTGAATTAGAGAACGCGACGAACAAGGCATATTTTTACATAAGAACAGCGGGAGCAAAGATTGGTGGAAGAGGGGGAACAGCGCTTAACGTCCACTATTCAGAAGCGGCTTTCTTCGAATCAACAGACAAAATAACGGCAACCGAAATTATCGAAGCAACCAATCAACAAGTACCGCTAAATAAAGGAATGATTTTTCTTGAGAGTACAGGAGGGGATTATGGAACGTATTTTCAACTTGCTTGGGAAAAGGCGGTGAGGGGAGAAATAAATTACAAACCAAGGTTTTTTAGTTGGGAAGAGCTATATAGTGATGAATTTATCCAAAAGAAACGTCTTGAGTATCAAACAGAGGATAAGTTTTTGACTGATTACCCGAGAACGCCAGAGGAAGCGTTTCTTCGGACGGGTAGCCCATTTTTTGACCGGAACATTTTACTTTGGATGCAGAAGAATACGCAAAGGGAGCCCATCCGGAGTGGAAGATTAGCGCAGGATGGAGAACTAATATGATGAATTTCAGTTGGGAATTGACCGAGGAGGAGAAACAAAAATTTTATTCTATAGAGGATATGATGAGGATCTTGGAATTTTCAAAAGAACAAGTTATTTGGCTTTTGGAAACAAGAAGGCTTATTGGAACATGCCAAATAAAGAACCAACAAGTAGAGTGGAAAATTTTAGGAGAAAATTTGTCTAAATTTGTTAAATTTTGTGATTTAAAAAGGAAGAGGATTTTAGTTTGTCAGATGTGTTCAAAGAAAAAAAAGGATGTTGGTTTTGCTTTTTGTCCTTCTTGTGATCGGAGAAAGATGGGAATGATGGCGATGTTGACGTTTGATTCAGATCAACTCCCTTATACAAAAAAATTCATAAAAGAGAAATTGAGTTTTTGGGTTAAAAAAGAAGATAAATATATGAATATTAAATATATTGTGTCTCCTTGGGATATTAACGAATTCAAGAGCCGCATTATCGGAAAAACAAAAAAATGTTCTTCTTGCAGAAGGTGGTTTTTAACAAGGAAACGGTCCTGTCCTAATTGTGGTAAACGAAAAGATGTGGGAAATGTAGATGAAAGAAATAGGGAAATTTGTAAATTAATTGAGGAGAAAAGATATACCATTTATAGGGTATCAAAAATTTTTTTAATATCTCCGCAAAGAGTTTCTCAAATTTATAGAAAAGTTTCAGGGAGAAAGATAGAAGACTATTATCAACTAGGAATAGACAAGGGCAAAGAAATTTCAAATAAAAATAAAGAAATTAATCTATTGAAAGAAAAGATTAAAATCTTACAAAAATTCCCCCCCAGAAAACGCTGTGAAAATTGTGAATTAATATATAAGCAGGGAAGGGATCCTAATAAAATTAATGTCTGTAGAATATGTGGAAAAGGATTTCGTCCACACCGCAACATAAAATGCCAGTCTAGTAGGGGAACTGGTGATTATTGTTCTCGAAAATGCTATATGAAAAACATATTTAATAGACGTCTAACATATGTCCGATCAATTTAAAAAATTACCACCATACCGAGTTTACAGAGAGCCAGAAAGACAAGAGCAATTTTGTATTTTTGGGGATCCTGCGGAGGCTCGGGATTATTGTGCGGCGGTGGCGGTAAGCAAAAAGCACGCGGATTTTCCAATTGTTTATAACGAACTTACGGAGAGCTCTCAATTTGGGTATGAACTAGAGAAGATGGCAAAGTACATTCAACACCGGACTGGATACTGGCCAACGCTCGCGGTAGAACGAAACACCGGGCAAGCGACAATTGCAGTGCTCGCCGCGCTTAACTACCCTAGTTTATATAGAATGAAGGTTTTTGATGCCCTTGCGTATAAAGAGAGTGAAAAAATTGGGTGGCTCACCACGGAGGCGACACGTCGTAAAATGTTGGATGACCTTGCGTTATCCGCCCGACAAGGAGTGGCGAAGATTTACGATAAAGATATTATAGAGCAGATGTTTTCTTTTGTCGTGAAAAAAGGAAAACCTCAAGCAGAGTCGGGGAAAAAGGATGATTTAGTGATGAGCGCGGCTGGTGCATGGCAACTCTATCTCACCGTTCCTCTTCAGTTTACCGACGAACCAGCTACCGATTGGAAACAGGAGAGAGAGAAGTGGCGTTTTCGCTAAACCTATGAAACTCAAAACCTATCGTATTAATCAAAAAAACTATGACCTTGTAGAAAAAATGTATTTTTTTCGTTCTATACGAGACACAGCATTGAGGAGTGATAGGTTTTGGCACTTTTTCCTTGATCCAAAGGGAGCAACGTTTAGGTTCTCGCCAGAATCAGAGGAGAAGGTCCGTTTATATCTTTTTCGTCATGCAGAAGACCGAGGATTGACGTGGAAACGAAGCGCAGATTACGAGCCGTTAAAACATGAATACTTTGGCGTGTCGTTTCTTGGGGACGACATTTTGCCGATGTTTCACGAAATGTCTCTGCTCGCAACAAAATACCCAACGTATATCATCGTACGACCAATTTTAGAGCGATTAAACCACGGATTAATAAACATGACGGGCATTCATCATTTTGGATATGAGGCGGAACTTTACATGGATCTTGCCTTTTCCCGCGCGAGATTGGTAAATCATTCTTTTCGACTTCCAAAATGGTTCTACAAACGCTATCTAAACACTGTGTTTTGGATAAAACGTCACTATGAAAAATTTAAGTTACGAAGAAGAACAGTTTAAAAATAAACAAATATTCTACGAGTTGGTTAAAAAATTGCGGCCAGATGTGTACGTGCTCATGGACCTGCTAGACGCCACAGGGGTAAATCCCTTCGTCCTTTACAAGGTAATTCGACAACTCAACAATATAGCGATAGGATCTGGTTGGGGTGAGGTGACGGTGCTTATTAATAACAAGAAGGTGATTCGCGTTGCAGGGCAGGATACGGAAAAAATGAATGACGATGTGTTGTTAAAAAACACATAAACTTGACATTCTTTACCATTCCGTTTATATTTTGAGTTGAAACATAGCTTTTGAGGCGAAATACGCTAGAAGGCGACTAAATTATTTCCCGTTTTGGGAGATTTTTGGTCGCCTATTTTTATGGTTTCTTTTCGTTTTGATCTTTTAAGATATACACACGGAATAGAAGTAGAAAATATTTTAAAAAGAGATAATTATTCTTGTGTTATTTGTGGGAGTACAACAGATTTGTGTATAGATCATATAGTTTCGGTTAGAGATAAAGGAAAAAGCACTGTTGAAAATCAAAGGATTCTTTGTAGAAGTTGTCATTCAAAAATAACAAACACAAAAGAAAAAGTTAGTAAGAGTGGCGCATATCTTAGGGAATGGAGAAAGAGAAACCCGAATTATTTTACAGAGTACCATAAAAAATGGAGAAAAAAACATCCTGGATATTCAAACGCTCCGCCCGAAAAGTATCAGTTATATAAAGCGAGCATTTAAATATGGCAAAATTTACCAAATCCTCTGAAAAAAATTCTGAAGATGAACTCTTTTCCCAACTAAAGAGACATTATGACCTTTCCACAGACGAAACAGATAAACGAAGAACCGGACGAGGAAGGGTTGGCTCTATTTCCTTTGATGAGGCGGATGAGCTTTTTCGTTCGTGGATAGACGAGAAAAATTGGCCGTACGACGCGCTTCTCTTTGACCCCCGCGTCTTTACCTTTATCTTTGAGAAGAATTCTCGTCTTTTTGCTAATAAACTCCGTGGGAGACTTATTCCTCGAGAGGGGGGTGACGTTCTCGCCGCTCACATTAACAACGAACTTCTTAATTTCCAGTGGGATCAGGCAAACCATAACGGAACCATGTTGGAAAAGTGGCAGATGATGGATCTAAACACGAGAAAGTATGGGGCTTCATTCTCAATGTGTAAATGGAGATATGAGTTGGATCCGAAAGGAAGGGTGGTTTTTGATGGACCAGAGATGAAGGTGCTCGCAAATAGAGACTGTCTTCCAGACCCCGCGGCAACAAGCATAGAATCATGTAATTGGTTTCAGGTACGGGAGTATGTGACGCTTCAGGACCTTGAACGAGTCAACGATCAACAGAGAACAAAGCCAGTGTATAAAAATCTTAGTGGTTTAAAAGAGGCAATGAGTTATAAAACGACAAGCGGGGGAGATACGAGGTCTGATAATTGGCTCTCAAGGAATAGGATGATCTCGGGTCTCACCGATGACCCTTATGGACGAGATGACGTATTTAAAACAATAGAGTTGGTGACAGAGTATAGAAAAGACAAGTGGTATACCTTTTCTCCAAAACACGGCATTATCATTCGGGAGATCGATAACCCATATGATAATTATGAATTACCGATAACCTTACTTCGGTATTTTAGGATCGATGATGATTTGTATGGGCTTTCGGAAATAGAACCCGTGAAATCATTGCAGAAGGCCATTAATGCGCTTCTTTGTCAATATGTGGATGAAATAAACCAAAAACTTTATTCCCCTATCGCTATTGGTCCGGGAGTCCGCCAGCACACGCTTGAGTGGGGTAAGGGGGCAAGATGGCAGATGAACAACCCGATGACAGATTTTCGACTTGTTGAGTCCCAATCAAACGCAGCGCAATATTTTAACAATACGTATTCCATGTTGGTTTCTTCTATGATGAATGCTATTGGAGAAATGTCTCTCGGGGCATCAAACATATCTCCGTTCCAGAGAGATAAAACTGCAACGGAAGTAAAACAAATCACGCAACAAAGAAACGCTCGAGATGCGGCAAATCAAAATTCCCTCGCTGAGGCGATCGAGCGCCAAATGATGCTTTGGCATCAGATGAATCAGAAAATGTTGTTCGCCGACCCGAATAAAAAATCATATATTATCCGAATCGTTGGAAAAGAGGCGGTGCAGTATTTTAGAAATCGTGGTTTGGATGCATATGGATTAGACGATCAATCCACGGAGTACCTTGCCGATAATCCAAAAGAGTCTCCTCAATCATACGAGACACCTCTTTTCCCAGTAAATGTCGGTTCAGAGGAAGAGCCAGAGGTTGTTCCAAAATTTTCCTATGAGAAGCTTGGCCAAGTTGGAAAATTAGTTGTTGAACAGGAAGACTTAAAGGGGAGCTTTGACTTTATTGCCGACGTAGAGAGTATGGCCCTTGGTTCAGGAGAGAACGATCGTGCGGGGCGGGACACAGCGGTGAAGGCGATTATGACCTCTCCAGTTATTTTACAGCTTCTCAAAGACGAAGGAACAAAGCCTAAGTTTAAAGAGTTGTTAGTAAAATGGCTTCAGGATAGTGGATTTAAGGACGCGGATAAATATTTTGAATCATCAGATGAAGAAACATCGATAGCAAGAAAACAAGAGGAGATGCAACAGGCTTCAATGCAGCCGCCACAAAAACCACCAGCAACGGCAATAAACTTTAAGGATCTCCCACCAGACGGACAAACACAACTCGCGCAGCAGGCAGGAATTCAATTAGGTGGAGAGCAAAATATCGGAGGACAAGGTGTGGGAATGCAACAACCGGAAGGAGGAGCGTATGGACAACCAGCCCCAACAACATAAAGGGAGAGAATTAACGGATACCGAACGGAAAGAGATGCGCGACGGATTTGCTCTTGAGGAAATGGTGAAAACAAGCCCTGGATGGCAAATCATTCGTAAGATGTTTGAGGATAGAGCATATCATACCTGGTCAGATCCTCGGGAAAGCGCATCAGAAAAAGAATGGATGTTTAAAGAGTTGAATTCTTTTTGGGCAGCAACAAACGCAAAGGAATTACTAATGGAGATAGATAGACTTATTTCTCAAGCACAGTATCTTGACAAGGTTTCCAAGGGTGAGGTGGATCAGCGACCAATGAAAATATAAAAACACTATGGCAAAATCACGATGGATACAATCAGCGGTTTCTAAAATGAAAAGAAAAGGAACGTTGGGAAAATTCGGAAAGGCAACCGTAAAAAAGATAGCAAGGTCAAAAAAGGCCGGAGGGGTATCAAAGAAACGAGCAATTTTCGCAGAAACAATGAAAAGAATTTCAAAGAAACGATATGGATAAAGTTTTGCCTCCGTTACCACCATGTGATGAAGAGTCTTTAGCAAAAAATGTATTTGATCCGCAATTTCAAACAAGAACAAGAGACTTTTGGGGAGATAATAAAAGAGAACGAATAAATTTGGAAAAATCGAAAAGTTGCGAACATTATTTTATATTGACAGAAAGTGGAGTTGAGTGCAAAAAATGTAGAGC